>Ga0209597_1000084_pt1 | contig 55288 bp, 48 predicted proteins | sample M_140625_MF_Meta_FD_187316 | JGI IMG/M metagenome (GOLD analysis project Ga0209597, IMG submission 187316) | Freshwater microbial communities from Lake Montjoie, Canada to study carbon cycling - M_140625_MF_MetaG (SPAdes) (version 2) | ecosystem: Environmental > Aquatic > Freshwater > Lake... | reverse complement strand
GCCCTGCTGATGGCGGCCAGCGGCCAGCGCCCCCAGGAGCTTCAGCTCACCTCCAGCGTGTTGCAGTGCCAGTGGTCACCGATCGAGGGATCCGAACAGTTGGTGGTGGGCCGGCTGGCCCAGGCCTTTGATCTGGAGGAGCGCTCCCTGTTGCGAGCCATGGCCCGCAGCCTCGCCATGAGCCTGCAGGTCCTGCGGTCCATGGCGGCGGAGCGGACGGCGCGGCGGGAGGCGGAGGAGCAGGCCATCCACGATGCCCTGACCGGTCTGCCCAACCGGGCCCAGGTGATCTGCCATCTGGAGCGGTTGCTCCGTCAGGGGGAAGCGGCCGCCTGTTCGGTGCTCTTCATTGATCTTGATCGCTTCAAGATTATCAACGACGCCCATGGTCATGCGGTGGGTGATCGTCTGCTGATCGCCCTGTCTGGAAGGCTTCGGCAGCTGGTGGAGCCCGACCATCTGGTTGGACGCCTGGGGGGTGATGAGTTCGTGGTGGTGGCGACGGCGGCCGATCCGGCCGCCATGGAACAGCTGTCGCAGCGCCTGATCGCCCGGCTGATGGAGCCCCTGGTGGTACAGGGCAAAACCCTGCTCAGTGGTGCCTCGGTGGGTATCGCCACCTTCTCGCCCGGCGAGACCGCGGAACGGCTGATCGAGAATGCCGACATGGCCATGTATCGGGCCAAGCAGCAGGGCAGGGGCCGCTATTGCTTCTTCGATGCGGGCATGCGCCTCGACGCCCAGCGTCGGGCCAGCCTGGAGGCTGACCTCCATCTCGCGATCGCCAGCGGCGAGATCGCCTGCCATCTGCAACCAATCGTGAGCCTCCAGCCGGGCCGTCCCCTGGTGGGGTTCGAGGCCCTGGCCCGCTGGCACCATCCCGTGCATGGAACCGTGCCGCTCCAGGAGTTTGTGCCCCTGGCGGAGGAATCGGGTCTGATCGTGGCGATCGATGCCCTGGTGCTGGAGAAGGCCTGTGGCCTGATGGCGGGCTGGATCAGGCGCGGCTTTGATGATCTGCACCTTTCCGTGAATGTTTCAGGACGAAGTTTTCAGGATCCCAATCTCGCCAGCCGGGTCAGTGACGTATTGGTAAAAACTGGGATGCCGGTGGGAAATCTTTATCTTGAAATCACCGAAACAGTGCTGGTTGATGACATTGAAGTCACCAAGCAAACCGTGAAGGGTCTTGATCAACTTGGCCTGCGCCTGGCCGTGGATGATTTTGGCACCGGCTACTCATCCCTGCGCTATCTGCGTCGTTTCCCGGTCGCCATTCTCAAGATCGATCGCTCCTTCGTGGCTGGGCTCGGCACCGATGGGGAGGATGAAACCATCGTCAGTGCTGTGATCGGCCTGACCAACGCCCTTGGGATCACTGTGGTGGCTGAAGGCGTGGAGACCGCACTGCAGGATTCCCACCTGGTCGCCCTGGGATGTGCCTGGGCCCAGGGCTTCCACTACGGCAACGTTCTCGACCCTGCTGGAGCGGAACGCTTGCTCCCCCAGGATCGGGCCGCGCCCAGCGGGCCCATCATTCATGCGGCGAGGACTGGTCTGGAGGTGTGCCCTCCGGCAGGGGGGTGAGGCTGGCGCCGAACACCCAGGCACCTTCTCGCTGTTCGGCAAGGATGAAATGTTCCGAGACGATTTCGGAGCCGTCCGAGCAGCGGGTGCTCAGGCGCAGGGGGTGGCCAAGGACGCTGGAGGTACCGCTGGCGCGGAAACGGCTGAAGCCCAGTTCGTGGGACATCAGAAAGGCCTCGGGGAGGATCCGACCCAGGGGGGTGCCCACCAGTTCCGATTCGCTCCAGCCGTAGACCAGTTCAAAGGCCGGATTGATGGCGAGAACCACCCCTTTGTGATCGGCCAGAACAAAGGGGGCTTCGCTGTTTTGAAGTGCAGCGAGGGTATGGGTTTGTTCCGCCATGGTGGGTATGGGGCCCGGAAGCCTGAGATCACAGAATCTGAAGCGGATCGTAGCTAAGCCTTGGCCATGGGAGTGTCACCATCCAGGCCCTGCATTGCATGGGGGGCTGTGATCACTCTCGTGGTGAGGAGACCGAGCGTTGGGTTGCTAGCGGCAATTATTGCATCGGCATTGAAATTCCAGCTGGTCGATCTTTCCCATGAGAGGAACATTGGCGTCCAACGTCAGGTAAAGTCGCAGCAAGTGGCAGGTTGCTTGCGCCCGCCGGTTCCGGGTGGATGCTGGGGTACTCGCTTGAGTGCCCTAAGCCCAGCCGCAGAAGGCCGCGGCAGCACGGTCCCGCCATTGCCAGTCTGGCCAGACTTCTTAACGCGCTTGCTACAGCCTCCCCCATGAATCTGCTCAGCGACGTGGTCAGGCTCAAGGGGCTGTTGGCACCCACCATGGGCTGGCTGTTGAGCAGTGAGATCCGCCTCAGCGCCGGTTTTGCCTCCTCCCGCCGGCTGCTTCTCTTTGGTATTTATCAATCGGCTCAGAACCGCCGGCGGACGACCTTCATGGTCACTACCGCAGCTGAAGCGATGGAGGGGCTCAACCACCACAAACCCGGGCTGTTGATCCTCACCCCAAAACTCGAGCAGGGCGACGGACTGGCCCTGGCGAAACAGGCTCGCTCCGTGGTGCCCGACATCCGCACGATCGTGATCTGTGATCTGGATCACGACGATCTGTTGGCGGTAGGGCGTTCCGACGTCGATGCGGTTATCACGGAGCAGGAGTTTTTTGGCGCCGATCAACAAGGCCGCACGATGATCATTGCCATCTCTCTGGGCCAGCGTTACCGCTCTCCTGCGGTGAAAGCTTGTCTGGATGAAGAGGAGCAGGGCTGGCGAAACCCGCCACCGGAGTTGACCGCCCGTGAACAGTAGCTGATTGATCTCTGGGTGGAAGGGCTGGGGGATCGGGAGGTGGCCGATCGGCTGGGCGTGAGCTACGCGACCGTTCGCAGCTATGGCAGCACGTTACGCAAGAAGCTGGGGGTGAGCACCCGTGCCCAGGTGGTGCTCAAGGCCTTGTCGATGGGGCTGTCCCGGGTGGCGGGCTTCTGAGGAGGTTGCCCGTGCGGAGGCCGCCAGCTCCACAAAAAAATTGCCTGGCTTAGGAGCCAGGCGGTGCAGGTTGACCGAGGATGGAGCCAAGCGGATTCGAACCGCTGACCCCCTGCATGCCATGCAGGTGCTCTACCAGCTGAGCTATGGCCCCGTGGGATGCGTGCGGCGTCCGGAATGCTGGTGGGGTTGCCTGTCGGTAACCCGCCATTCCGGCCGACCCGAAGGCCTTGCCTGGCGCTTGCTGAGCTTACAACGCGGCCGGTCGGGGGAGTTCCCGGTGATCGTGGCGCTGTCAGACCTGGCGCCAGACCGCCACCAGGCGGCCCTGCACCATTACCTCCTGGGCGGGCAGCACGATCGGGGCATAGGCCGGGTTGGCGGCCTCCAGGCGCACTTCGCCACCGCTGCGGTGGAAGTGTTTGAGGGTGGTGCCACTGCCGGGAACAAGGGCGGAAACGATGGTGCCGTTGCGCAGGCGGGCGGGGTCGGAAACCGGTTCCATCAGCACCACGTCGCCATCGGCAATGTGGGCTTCCACCATCGAATCACCATTCACGGTGAGGGCGAAGAGCCCGCGGGTGTCGAGCACCGGCGCGAGGTCCAGGTGCTCCTGCACGTCGTTGAAGGTTTCGATAAGACCGCCGGCCGCGACCGCACCCAGCACCGGAATCCCCACCGCCCGCTCACCCAGAAGCTGGAGCGTGCGGGCCTGGCCCTCCTGCCAGGTGATCCAGCCCTTCTGCTGCAGGTGCCGCAGCCGGCTCTGGATCGGTGCCGGCGACCGCAGCCCCATCGCCTCCATCATCTGGCGGATCGAGGGGCTGTGGCGGTGTTGGTGGATGTAGTCGTTAAGCCAGTCGTAGAGCTCCTGCTGGGCGCTGGTGAGAGACTCGGGGCTGGTGCCGGACGACGGGGCAAACACGAGCAGTACGGATGAACCATCCCTGTTCTGCCAGGTTGGGGCGTTTTTGTCCAGGCTTCTTGTGTGCCGAGTCCATGGGTTTGCCGCCGAAAGGTTGGCCTGAAGGGCTTCGGGCTTGGTGAAATTGAGGCGAAGAAGGGGCCATGACCCCGTCCTAGAGGCCGCCCAACAGGGTGGCCAGCAAAGCCTGCTGGGCGTGCAGGCGGTTTTCCGCCTGGTCGAAGACCCGGCTGGCGCTGCCTTCGATCACGCCGGCGCTGATTTCCTCGCCCCGGTGGGCCGGCAGGCAGTGGAGCACGATCGCGCGCGGATCGGCTTCGCTCAGCAGGGCTTCATCGAGGCACCAGCCGGCGAAGGCCCGTTCCCGCTGGGCCTGCTCCTCCTCCTGGCCCATGGAGGCCCAGACATCGGTGTAGAGCGCCTGGGCGCCCCGTACGGCCTCCAGCGGATCGTGCAACACGCAGATCCGGGCGCCAGCCGTTGCCAGCTCCTGGGCCCGCTCCAGCACGGCGGGATCGGGGGCAAAGCCTTCGGGACAACCAATGCGCACATTCACCCCCAGCAGGGCGCCGCACAGCATCAGCGAGTGGGCCACGTTGTTGCCGTCACCCACGTAGGCGAGGGTGAGGCCGGCCAGGTCGGCCGGGCTGCTGCCGAAGGCCTCCTGCAGGGTGAGGTAATCGGCCAGGGCCTGGCAAGGGTGCTCCAGGTCGGTGAGGGCATTGATCACCGGGATCGAGGCCCAGTGGGCATAGGCCTCCAGGTCGGTCTGGGCGAAGGTGCGGATCGCCAAGGCGTCGCAGTAGCGGCTCAGCACCCGGGCCGTATCGGCCACCGGTTCGCCGCGGCCCACCTGGGTCACGATCGGCAGCAGGTCGATGGTCTGGCCGCCGAGGCGCGCCATGGCCACGGTGAAGCTCACCCGGGTGCGGGTGGAGGCCTTGCTGAAGATCAGGCCCAGCACTTTGCCGCCCAGATCGATGCGGCGCCGTCCGGCCTTCAGGTCGGCCGCCAACTCCAGCAGGGCGCTGGTCTGGCCAGGGCTTAAGTCGGCGGAGGAGAGGAGATCCCCACCGCCCAGGCCCACCAGGGGGGCCTGGGCATCGGTTGCCGAAGCGTTGGAGGGCGTGGCGGGCATGGGCCCATCTCAAAGAACCCTTATCCGGGATCGGCGTGCCCTCCGTCAAGGGGGGAGGAGGATTTGTGTCCCGAAGCGAGGCTGCCGCTCCACGCCAGCGCAGCATCAGGCCGCCACCGGCTGCAGGGCCGCCTCGGCGGGCAAGATGCTGCTGGCCAGCAGATCCTTGAGTTCATCCCCTTCGATCACTTCTTTTTCGAGGATCTTCTGGGAGATGGAATCAAGCAGCTCCCGGTTGTGGCGCAGGATCGAAAGCGCCCGGTCGTGGGCCCGGTCCACCAGGCCCCGCACCTCCCGGTCGATCGCCTGGGCGGTGGCATCGCTCACCGAGCGGCGGGGATTGTTGCCGCCCCCCAGGAAGCGGCCGCCGCCCTGCTTGTCGTAGGCGAGGGGGCCGAGGGTGTCGCTCATGCCGTAGGTGCCCACCATCTGCTCGGCGATATCGGTGGCGCGCTGCAGATCATTGGCGGCGCCGGTGGTGACCTCGCCGAACACGATCTCCTCGGCGCTGCGGCCCCCCAGCAGGGTGGCGATCTGGCCCTCGAGATCTTCCTTGGAGTTGAGGAAGCGTTCTTCGGTGGGCAGCTGCAGGGTGTAGCCCAGGGCGCTCATGCCGCGGGGCACGATCGAAATCTTGGCCACTTTGCTGCCGCCCGGCATCAGATGCCCCACGATCGCGTGGCCCACCTCGTGAAAAGCCACCACCTTCTTTTCATCCGCCTGGAGCACCCGGCTCTTCTTCTCCAGGCCTGCCACCACGCGTTCAATCGCTTCATTGAGGTCGCCTTGCTCGACGCAGGTGCGTTTGGCACGGGCGGCCAGCAGGGCGGCCTCGTTCACCAGGTTGGCCAGATCGGCACCGGCGAAGCCGCTGGTGGCCTGGGCGATCTTGTCGAGGTCGACCGATTCGGACAGCTTCACCTTGTTGGCATAGATGCCAAGGATGGTGCGGCGGCCGGAGAGGTCGGGGCGATCCACCAATACCTGGCGATCGAAGCGGCCGGGCCGCAGCAGGGCCGCATCGAGCACCTCGGGCTGGTTGGTGGCCGCCAGCACAATCACCGGCTTGTCCTTGGAGGCGAAGCCATCCATCTCGGTGAGCAACTGGTTGAGGGTCTGCTCCCGTTCGTCGTTGCCGCCCATCATTCCCATTGAGCCGGCACGGCTCTTGCCAATCGCATCGAGTTCGTCGATAAAAATGATGCAGGGGGCTTTCTTCTTGGCTTCCTCAAATAAATCCCGCACCCGGGCGGCACCAGCGCCTACAAACAGCTCCACGAATTCGGAGCCGCTGATGATGAAGAAGGGAACGCCCGCTTCACCAGCCACAGCTTTGGAGAGCAGGGTTTTGCCGGTTCCGGGGGGGCCCACCAGCAGCACGCCCTTCGGAATGCGGGCACCGATGGCGGCGTAGCGCTCGGGGGTTTTGAGGAAATCAACAATCTCGGTGAGCTCCGTCTTGGCCTCATCGACGCCAGCCACATCGGCAAAGGTGACCCGCGATTCCTCATCGGGCACGTACACCTTGGCCTTGCTCTTGGTGAAGCTGAGGGCACCCTGGGCACCGCCCATGCCGCTGCGGCGTGCAAAGAACTGGAGCACCCCGATGAAGATCAGCGGCGGCACCACCCAGCTCAGCAGGGTGGTGATGAAGCTCGGCTTGCGGGGCGGGGCTGCGGCGAACTCCACGCCGTGCTGCTCGAGCCTTTGGGGCAGCTCCATGTCGAAGATCGGCGTGGTGGCCAGCACCGTGGGGGCCCCCTCCTCGGGTGGCTTGATCAGTTCGTAGCGGATCTGGTCGGAGGTGATGTAAGCCCGCTTCACGTTGTCGGCGTTCACCTGGTCGATGAACAGCGAATAGGGCACCCGCGGCACCTGCATCGCTGGGTTGGGCAGGAAGTTGCTGGCCAAGAGCAGCACGCCGAAGCCGATCAGGAGCAGGTTGATCAGGCCGAAGCGCCGGCTGGGGCGGTTGTCGTCCTGGCGGATAGCCATGCGGCGGAGGGGGCAGGGTGGCGCCAGGCTAGGCGCGTGTGCCACCCGCTGGATCGCCTGCTGGGTGGGAGAACCGAATGGGAGCTGGCTCGCGCCGTCTCCTCCGCTCCCGATTCGTCACTTGTCACCTCCTTCACCTCTCTATCCAATCCGCTCTGATGTGCGGTCGTTTTTCGCTCACCACCTCCCTTGATGCTCTCCTGCCGCGGCTCCGGGGGCCGCTGCCGGACGGCCTGGCGGAGCATTACGCCCCCCGGATCCAGGTGCGCCCCGGCGAGCCGGTGCTGCTGCAGCGTCAGGAACATGGCCGCCTGGCGATGGGGTTGGCCCTCTGGGGCCTGGTGCCGGAGTGGAGCAAGGATCCGCTGGGCCGGAGCCGGCCGATCAACGCCCGCTGCGAGACGGTGGTGGAGAAGCCCTTCTTCCGCGGGCCCTGGCGCCATCGGCGTGCCCTGCTGCCGGCCGATGGCTTCTACGAGTGGCAAAACCGCCCCGATCCGGCCACGGGAAAGGCCTGGAAGCAGCCCTGGCTGTTTCGCCGCCGGGATGGTGCCCCCTTCTGGCTGGGTGGCCTGTGGGACCGCTGGTGCGGCCCCGATGGCGGTGAACTCGAGAGTTGCGTGGTGCTCACCACCGCCCCCAACGACCTGCTGCGCCGCGTGCACGACCGCATGCCGGTGGTGATCCCCGATGGCTTGGAGGAGGCTTGGCTGGAGGCCACCGATGGGCCGGGTCTGCGCGCTCTGGAGCCGCTGATGGGGCCCTGGGATCCGGCGGCCTGGGAGGCGGTGAAGCTGGAGATGGGCACTCTGAGGCCCGATGTCCCGAAGGGAGGTGGAGATTCCCTGATGGGCCGGCGCAGCATTCCCGCCGACCTGGAGCCATCACCGCCTGGCCTTCCGGTCGTGGCCTCCCAGGTTCGCGACCGTGGAGCAGACGTCGGCTCGGTTCAGCTGGATTTGTTGGATGGTTCCTTTGGTTGAGGTTGTCCTTGTCGTCACCCCATCGACCCTGCAGCCTCCTTCCGCCGCCATCAGACCCGGTGCCCTTGCGACCGACGCCACCCCGGTTCACCGGCTAGCTAGGACAGGATCGATCGCCGGATCCGTGATGACCCTGAACCAACTCGATGCCTTCTTGGCGCACGCCGAGGGGAACCCGGATCTGGCGCGACGGTTGCATGACCCTGCCGATCCGCTGGATCTGGAGGCCTTTTTGGCTATGGCCCGGGAGTCCGGTTTCAGCGTGGAGGAGGCCGATATCTTCGCTGCCCAGCTCCGGGCGGAGGAGAGCCTGAGTGATGCCGAGTTGCAGCGGCGGGCGGGGGAGGAGGCGCGCCGACTGCGCCATTTCATTCCAGGCTGATCAACGTGGCCTTCTTCCCCGATCCTGGGCAGGCTTCACCAGGGATGCCAGACGCTTCGGAAGCCGTTCATCGATTGCCTCCAGATGGGCCAGAGCGGGTGGCGGACTATCCCCGTCCGCCGGTCCTGGTGCCCTGTGCCCGGCACGTACGGGTCGAGGTGTTCGGCCGCCTGCTCTGCGAGACCCACCGCTCCCTGCGCGTGCTGGAGACCTTTCACCCACCCACCTTTTATTTGCCCCCGGAGAGCCTGGACAGCTCCCTGCTGGAGCCGGCCAGTGGCCGCAGCTTCTGTGAGTGGAAGGGCCTGGCCCGCTACTGGGATTTGGTTAGCGGGGCTGGGACTCCCCAGGAGCGGCGTTTGCGTCGGGCGCTGTGGCAATACCCCGAACCCACGGCGCCTTTTCGTGACCTCGCCGGTTGGTACGCCCTTTATCCAGGGCTGATGGATGGTTGCTGGTTGGATGGCGAGCGCGTGCTGCCCCAGCCCGGTGGCTTCTATGGCGGCTGGATTACCTCCGACCTGATCGGCCCCTTCAAGGGGGATCCCCTCCATCCAGAGTTGGTTTGAGGGGTCAGGTTGCTGTTGGTCAGAGGGTTCGGGCTAGATAACTCGCGATCACTTCCCTCGACACCTTGATGTGTTGCTCAGGCCCGCTGGAGGGGCAAAGGGCGTGCAGGTAGTCGAGGCCGTTGATCATCGCCAGTTGGAAGAAGTCGGGGCGCACACCATGGCCCTCCTGGAAGAGTTCCAGCACACTGCCCCGCCGGGAGTGCAACAGGTTGGTGAGGCTGGCGCCGTGGGGCGCCACGATATGGGTGGCGTCGCGGAATAGGGCGATTTGTTCGCCCACCGAGAGTTTTTCGGACTGCACCGCCACAAAGCCGTGGGGTTCAAGCAGCGCCAGCACTTCCGCTTCGTTGGCCACCTGGCGGCTCGGAACGCCTTTACGGGAGAGGTAGATCCGAGGGGGCAGGGCAAAGGTGCTGGCTGGGGTGGCTTGGCTCAGGCGAGCGGCCAGCTGGTGGAGCGCCCAGGGGGAGGTGGCATCGAAGGGGGCGTCGCCCAAGCGCTGCCAGCGGTGGGCCACATAGGCAATCAACCGTTCGATCGCCAGGCCGCCCCGCCCGACCGGGCGATCGGCAATCTGGCGCTGGCTTCCGATGCCAAGCATGGCCAGGGATTCGCCCTGCCAGCGATTCAGGCTGGCCGGCACAATCACCCGGGTGATCTCGCCACCGCGCCGGCCATGGTCATCGGCCGCGATCAGGCGGGGCAGGCAATCCAAAAACCAATGAAAGAAACTGTTAGTCCATTGCCGGCTGTCGACCAGGGAGCAGACGGCCCCGCTGAGCCTTTCCTGGGCTGGAAGAAGGGAGCGCAGTTGCAGGGAGCGCCGCACCGCTGGTTCGAGCTCCTTGAGATGGAGGGTTTCCTCCACGATTGTTCGGTTGCGGCCCACCCCCACCAGGTTGGGGCTCACCAGGCGGGCGCCTGGCTCCACCACATAGGCCTGGGGATCGAGTTGGATCGGCTGGAGGAAATCGGCGATGCGGCCGAGGGGTTGGTGCCAGGGGTTGGCCAGCCGGTAGTGGCAGCTCTGACGGCCGTGCAGTTCTACCTTCATGGCGTGGTTGATGGCCCCACCATGGGCGGCCCGGCTGGGGACGACCCTGTGATCCCCGATTCTGTCGTCTCGGTTGGATCGTAATGGATCAGTTGCCAGAGCAGATCGGCTCCCAGGCTGGAGCGTTGCAGCTCTCGCCAGGGCAGGACCTGATCCATCCCCACCAGACCCAGCTCCCCCACCGGAGTGCGGGCTGCTAGCCCCCCCAGCAGCTTCGGGGCAATCACCACCGCCAGCTCCTGAACGCAGCCCTGGCGCATGGCTGATGCCGCCAGCTCCGGGCCGCATTCCCACAGCACCTGGTTGACGCCTCGAGCGGCCAGGGCCTCCAGCAAGGCGGCTGGTTCGCAGGCTGGCAGCTCCAGCCGCTCCACCCCGAGGCGATCGAGGCGGCGACGGCCTTCCTCCAGGGTGGCGTCCCCTTGGTGCTTGGCCGGGGGGGGCTCCGGGCAGTGGGCCACCAAGGTGGCCGCGGCTTTCTGATCCCAGAGCCGGGCTGCTTCCGGGAGATCGAGGCTGCGGCTCAGCACCACCCGCAGGGGCTCGGGCTGGCGGCGGCCGCGGCTGGTGAGCAGGGGGTCATCGGCGCGCACCGTGCCTCCCCCCACGATCACGGCATCGCAGCCTGCGCGAAGTCGGTGCACCCAGTCCCTGGCCTGCGGACCGCTGATCCACTGGCTCTGGCCGTTCGGGAGGGCCGTGCGGCCATCAAGGCTCATCGCCCATTTCAGGATCCCCAGGGGCCGCCCAGTGCGGACGCGGTGCACGAAGGCCCGGTTGAGCTGAAGTGCTTCCTGCTCCGCCACCGCCTCGATCACCTCCAGCCCGGCCGCCCGCAGGCGGGCCATGCCTCCACCGGCCACGCGCGGGTCGGGGTCCGTCATCGCCACCACCACCCGGGAGATCCCAGCCTTGATCACCGCGTCGGTGCAGGGCGGGGTGCGGCCCTGATGGCAGCAGGGCTCGAGGGTCACGATCAGGGTGCCTCCCCGGGCTCGTTCACCTGCCTGGGCCAGCGCTCCGACCTCGGCATGGGGTTCTCCGGCACGGGCGTGGAACCCTTCCCCGACGAGATGGCCTGCGGCATCGAGCACCACAGCCCCCACCAGGGGGTTGGGGCTGGTGCGACCCTCACCGAGAGCGGCTAGGGCCAGGGCCCGCCGCATCCAGGGCAGCCAGGGGCCGGGGCCGGCGGGTGCCTGAACGGTCACCCCCTTCCCTCCGCCTTGTTCCAGAGGGGGAGGCTTCGCCATTCCTCCACCACGTAGGGCGGCACCGGCAGCTCGGTGAACACCCCGGGGAGCACCAGTCGCAACGGGCGGTTCGTTTCCAGGTCGGAGAGCAGGGGGGCGAGGTCGAACTCAGCAGCGGCGGCGCGTCCGTCGCCGGACAGTTTTGGGCTGCTGAGGGTGGTGTCGGCTAGCTCCCAGAGGCGCCTCCCACTGCTCACCAGCAGGGGGGTGGGGTGGTCGAGCCGCACCCGACCGGGGTAGCTCACGATCCGCAGCGTGATCGGAGCCTCCGGCCGCGGTGGACCTTCCCGGTAGGCCACCACCTGCCAGCTCTGGTAGTCGAGGTCGCGCAGGCTCTCGAGGCTGCGCACCACGCCGGTGGCGGTTTCATCCGGGTGGGCGTGGATCAGGGCCCAAGCGGGAGGCGCGCTCAGGACCAACGGGCCCAGGCTCAGCAGGGTGATCACCACCAATCCGATCAGGTCCCGAAGGACATCCAATCCCATCTTCGATTCCATTAGCGGCATCATGCGGTCTGTCGCATCATTGCGGGCCGCTTCTGGGCTTCTGCTGCCAAGGAGCTGGCGGGAGGGGGCCTGGTTGGCAGGGAGCAGGGGGCCTAGGGAGGCCGGCCGGAATCCGGACCATCGAAACGCTGTCATCGCCCCCCTCCACCGATCGGTTGCCGCTCTGACCCCGGGATCGGCTGCCAGCCGGTGTGGGTGGCCCACAGGGCCCAGATCGCCATCGCCCGGAGGTAATGGCAGGCCCGGAAGGTGTTCACCGCCGTGATCGCCTCGGGGGTGCGGAACTGCAGGCCACCGCTGTACACCTGATGCACCACCGCTGAGCAGATCGCCAGGGCGGTGCCGGTGTCGCCCATCAGGCGGTAGTAGGCCGCTAATCCGAAGTTGATGCCGGTCCACACCTCCAGGGGGTGGGTGCCGTTGGGGTCGAGCGGGGTGCCATCTCGACGCAGGCCGTTGGCCACGCCCAACTGCCCGCCGTGGAAGCCTTCGAAGCAGGCCTCCTTCACGGCCAGGAGCGAGGAGCGGGCGCGATCGTCTGCCACCACCGGCGGCAGGCCCAGCAGCCTGGCGTAGAAGTCGCCGCAGAGCTGGTCGGCCATCACCACCGGTGTGCCGCTCTCGGCATCGATCTTGTAGTACTCGCCATTCCAGAGCAGGGCATCGAAGTTGGCTCGGCTCTGCTCCAGCCAGCCCCCAAACTCCCGCTGCTCGGCCGAGGTGTCGAGGCCCAGTTCGAGCTGCAGCCGCTGGCCCATGGCCAGGGCCGCCTCCAGGGCGGCGATCCAGAGGGCGCCGCAGTAGGCGCTGACGCCCTGCAGGGGCCAGTCATCGAAGGTCTGGTCCGGGGCGCCGCCGTTGTCGGGCAGGCCGTCGTTGTTGACGTCGAACTGCTTGAGGTAGCGCAGGGACGTCACGGCGGCGGGCCAGCAGTCGGCTAGGAAGCGGAGGTCTTCGCCGCTGGGGGCCAGGCGGAAGCTGCGCCACACCTGCAGCACAAAATCGCTGGCCAGGTCCTTCCAGAGGTTGCAGTCCTGGTAGGCGGTGTAGTTGGTGGCGTCGAAGGGCCGCTCATTCGGGGCGCCCAGATCGTGGGGGGTGGCGCCGGCCACCTTGCGGGGGGCCTCCACCCGGCCCCGGCCCTGGGTGAAGTACCAGCCGATCGGCCGGGGGGTGGGGTCCGCCGCTGGAATGGCCCGGGCGAAATCCCGCAGCACCGCCTTGTCGAGCTCCGGCCAGAGCTGCAGCAGGGCGAAGGAGCCGTAGAGCCGCACATCGAGGCTCTCGTACCAGGCGTAGTCGAGGCACTCGAGCACGCCGAAGCGGCCCACGGGATCCTGCGGCGTGGCAGCAGTCCAGAGGCTGCCGCCACTGGCCAGGTCATAGAGCTCGTTGAGCAGGGCCATGCGGAGCGGATCCGGCAGGTCGGCGCGACCCACCACGGGGGCCTGCCAGGTGTCGATGGCCTCCTTCCAGCTGCGCCAGTCCGCCAAGGCCTCGGCGGCGATGGCGGTGGCGTTGTCGCCGCCGCTGCCGAAGACGTCGGTGTAGCGCCGCAAGGATCGGGTGCCGCTGGCGAAGGCCGTCACCGGGAGATCCCAGCTGATCACCACTGGTAGCTCCAAGCTCTGGCCCGGCTCGAGCCGGAAGCGCACCACTAGGGCGGCGCTGGCGTGGTCGTGGTCGGCGCTGCGGCGGTCGTTGTCGCTCTCGGGGATCGAGCCATCACGGCCAAAGGAGTTCCAGAGCTCGGCGCCATCGCCGGCCGGGTTCCAGCGGCTGCAGCGCAGGATCTCCAGCCCCGGATGGGCCAGGGTGGCCTCATCGGGCACCGCCAGGCACCATTGACCCTGGCCCTCGGCCAGCGGTTCGCTGCGCTCTCCCTCCAGAAGCACACCCTTCAGGCCCGGGGCATCGAGCTTGCGGTTGCGTTGACCCCGTGTCTGGCCGATCGCCGGCACGTAGTTGTGTTCAGGACTGCCGTCGTCGCGGAAGTGCACGGCGGCGGCAGGATCGGTGTTGGTGAACCAGCCGAGGCTGTTGCGCCAGCTCAGCAGCAGCGAGAGATCGAGGGGGGCGGCGGTGGAGTTGGTGAAGCTCCAGCGGAACACCGCCACTGGGTAGCTGGTGCGCTCGTAATCCCCCGGCAGGATCGGGCTGAAGGCTTCACAGCTCACTTGCGCCGAGTAGACGTTCTCGTAGTGGAAGGTGCTGCAGGGGTAGCGGGCGCTGTAGGTGCCGCTACTCAGCTCCGGGGTGCTGGCGGGGTACCAGCTCCAGGACTCCAGGGGCGGCTGGGGGGCGTCCGGGCGGGAGTCGTCCCGCAGGGGGGCTGTGGCCAGGGCATGGGCCTTGCTCTGGTGGCCGTCGTGCTCGAACAGGGCGAACTGGCAGTCGGGGAGGGTGCCGAACCAGTGCTCACCGCCATCCAGGTGCCAGAGGTTGAAGGTGCCATCGGGGCCGCGGCCGATGCAGCCGGCACCGAAGCCCCCCAGGGGCGCCCCGTGATTGGGCCCGTCGTCGAGGTTGCTGGCGTAGCGCACCGTGTAGGGCCTCTCCCAGCCGAGCCCGAAAGGCCGCTGCCAGCTGGCTGGAGTGGCGCTCATGGCTTCAGGGCCGCTTCGGCCCAGATTCCGGAGGGCGGAGAAGCCGAACGGCGGCATCGTGATCAGGACGTTCGCCCCAGCTTGTCAGAGGCTGGCGGGGGGCACGGGCTTCGCCCACGGATCGGGATGGCTGGCTTGGGCTGATCACTGTTAATCTCAGCGCAATAGTTCCACCTCCGTGAATAATTTATTTCACATTCTCAATCGTTTCTTAGCAGTTCCGAAGCGATCCTCGGCCTATCGGCCAGAGATCGATGGCCTCCGGGCTGTGGCGGTGGTCGCCGTGCTGATCAACCATCTGAATGAGCGCTGGTTGCCCGGTGGATTCCTGGGTGTGGATATCTTTTTTGTGATTTCAGGCTATGTGGTGACATCCTCGTTGCTAGCCCGTGAGGATGGCAGTCGCTGGCAGTTCCTGGCCCGCTTCTATGGGCGCCGCGTGCGTCGTCTGCTGCCGGCCCTGGTGGTCAATATTGCGGTTGTATCGATTCTTTTTTCCCTGTTTGCATCGCCGCTCGATGATTTTTATGCGCCGATTATGCGGACCGGAGCAGCGGCCATCTTCGGTGTCTCCAATCTTTATCTGCTCAAGCAGGGAACCAGTTACTTCGCTGGCGATAATCACTTCAACGTATTTATGCACACCTGGTCCCTGGGTGTGGAGGAACAGTTCTATCTGGTCTGGCCGGCCATCCTGCTGCTTTGTGGGCTGGGTGTGGCCGGGGCTGCCGGTGGCCTGCGCCGCTTGAAGATCCTCACTCTGGTGCTGGTGGTGGGGTCGCTGGTGTTGTTCGTGGGGTTGAGCCTCAAGGGGCAGTCCGAGCGGGCCTTCTTCCTCACCCCTGCCCGTTTCTGGGAGCTGGCGGCGGGCTGCGGGGCTTATCTCCTCCACCGTGGTGGTGGCAGCGCCAGGGATCTGGGCCGCAATTTGGCTTTGCCTGGGCTGCGGGGTTCCCTGAGCCTGGTGCTGCTTTTGGCCATGGTGGGGCTGCTGTTGCTGCCGGAGTCCTGGCGCATGGCCACCACCGTGGCAGTGGCGGCGATCACGGCCCTGCTCCTCATCCTGGTGCAGCCCACCAGCGGCATCGGGCGGCTCCTCTGCCACCCCGTCAGCCTGACGCTGGGGGCGGTGTCCTACTCGCTCTACCTCTGGCACTGGCCTGTGATCGTGCTGGCCCGCTGGACCATTGGCCTGACGGCCCTCACCCTGCTGCCGGTGCTGGCTTTGATCGCGCTCTGCACCATGGTGTCCTATCGGTTGGAAGGGCTGTTCCGCTACGGCCGACCCACCGGCCTTGATCGCCCCTGGGTGCTCTATCCGGCCATGACCGTGCTGGCCAGTGTCGTGAGTCTCGGGCTGCAGGGGCCCCTGATGGGACGGCTCTTCGCCGGCCAGAGGAGCCATGGGGTCGGCGGTTCGGTCAACATGAAGCGAATTGACGGTACGACCGTCGACACGACCCACTGCTTTCAGGAACCGACGGATCCCGTCCCCGGAGACATCAGACCTGAACAGTGCAGGACCAGGGAGGGGGGGAGCCGGCCCACCCTCCATTTCCAAGGGGACAGCCTCACCCACATGCTGATCCCTCTGGGTGGAAAGATCCTTTCAATGGGTCGCTACGACGTCGCGTTCATCGCCCGAGGGGGCTGCCCTGTCCCATTCTTCTCCCCATGGAGCGATGGCAGAGACAGGCTGGATCGTTACCGGCTCTGCAAACCCCACGCCGACCATCAGATCGGGGCTTTGCTGCCAAGCCTGTTAGCCGGTGATCAGGTCGTTCTGGTCTCCAATCTGGCCGGATACTTCGACCAGTTGCAGGGACCCCAGCGCCGCCAAGCGGAGGCCGATTACGCCACCGCCATCCGCTCCCTGGCCGGCGCCCTGCGTCAAAGAGGGGCGGGACTGATCATCGTGGCGCCGATGCCCTCGTTCCCTGATAACAAAGTCAGAGGACCACTGACTTTGTGTCAGCACGAATGGTATCGGCCGGCCTGGGCTGCGGCTCCCCAATGCAGGACGCAACTGGTCTCTCGTCAGAAGCAGCTCGACCATCTCCTGCCCCTGGATCGGTTCCTGGAGCAGCTCGTGGCGACGACTCCGGGAACGGCACTCTTCCGGCCCTTCGACAGCCTCTGTCCCTTCGGAACCTCCCACTGCTCGACCTACCGGGACGGCGACCTCCTCTACAGCGATGGGATCCACCTCACCAACCCGGGGGCCCTGCTGCTCTACCCGGGGCTGATGTCCTTTCTCGAGGGCCTGGCCACTACCAAGCCCTCCCCCCTGGGCCTGACTTTGCCGCCGCCGAGTTGATCGCTGCCCAGCTCCTGTTCGATCAGGGCATCGAGGGTCACGGCGGTCCGGACCAGGCCTTGGTATCGGCGCACCACCCGCCGATTGCGCTCCAGCCAGCTGCCCGGGTCCCCCCCTACCCCGAGGGACCCTCCTCTCGGCACGGCATGGTCGTCGTCCAGCAGTTCGAGTTCGTCCTGCCGAGCTAGCAGGGCCAGCACCAAGGCGTGGATCCGCTGGCGACGATCGGTCATGGGGTAGGGGAGATGGGCTGGCGATCTGCCGGGAGCATCATGGCTAGCAGAGGTGATGGGGCAGGTCTGGTGGGATCGCTGCTGGAGGTGCTGGGCACCGATGCCGCCGGGGTGGAGGGTCTCTCCCGCCAATGGCAGGAGGCGATCCTGCTGGCCGATCTGGTCGTGGCTCCGCGCCGGCTGCTGGTGGATCTCGCGCGATCGAACCCTGATCCCCAGCCCCCCGAGCGGCTGGCCAGTGACCGGCCCCTGGAGGTGATGCCGAAGGTTCTGGCGGCCCTGGACGGCGGGCGGCGGGTGCTTTGGCTGGCCAGCGGTGATCCGCTCTGGTTCGGCATTGGCCGGCTGCTGCTGCAGCACCTTCCCGCCGAGCGGATCCGTTTTCACCCGGCTCCCAGCTCTCTGCAGCTGGCTTTCGCCCGGCTCGGCCGCCCCTGGCAGGACGCCAGCTGGGTCAGCCTGCACGGTCGTGATCCAGAGCCGCTGGCGGCCCGGCTGCAGCAGCGCCCCCCCGCCCTGGTGGTGCTCACGGACCCGGCCCGGGGGGGGGCCGAGGAGGTGCGCCGCATCCTGCGGGCCTCGGGGCTGGAGGAGGCCTACGGGCTGTGGCTGGCCGAACGGCTGGGCCATCCCGGGGAGCGCCTGCTGCTGCTGGCATCCGGCGATCCGCTGCCGGAGGATCTTGATCCGCTCCACCTCGTGGTGCTCCTGGCCGTTGAGCCGCCCGCCCCGGATCCGGCCAGCCTGCCCCTGTTTGGCATCGACGATGGCCTCTGGTTGCAGCACCACGACCAACCAGGCCTGATGACCAAACGGGAGGTACGCATCCAGCTCCTCGCCGATCTCGATCTTCCCGCCGAGGGGGTGCTCTGGGACATCGGCGCCGGGGTGGGAACTGTCGGGCTGGAGGCCCTGCGGCTGCGGCCGGGCCTGCGCCTCTGGTCGGTCGAGCGCCGGGCCGGGGCCGCGGCCCTGCTGGCGGCCAATGCGGAACGGCTGGCGGTGGTTCCCGCTGGCCTGGTGGAAGGTGTTGCCCCGGCGATTCTGGAACAACTCCCGGATCCGGATCGGGTGCTGATCGGTGGTGGCGGCCGGGAGCGCCGCGCCGTGCTGGAGGCGGTTCTGCAGCGGCTCCGGCCGGGTGGGACGGTGGTGGTGCCCCTGGCCACCGTCGAAGCCTTTGCAGAGCTGCGGCCGGTTCTGGATGCCGCAGGCCTCCAGGTGGCGATCCGTCAGCTGCAGGTGTGGCGTGGGGCTCCCCTGGGGGACGGCACCCGCCTGGCACCCCTCAATCCGGTGCTGGTGCTTTCGGGCCGAAGGATCTGAGCAGCTCCACCCGCAGGGGGGAACCCACCCTCAGGCCGCGTTGGGCGGCCTGGCCGGCCGCCAGCTCGAGCACCCCATCCACCGGCTCATCGGGCCCGTAGCTGGGGCAGGGCAGCCGCATGCAGGGGGCCGCGGCCGGCTCGATGGCGATCACCCGAGCGTTGCGCACGAACACCATGTCGAGGGGCTCGGGGGTGCGGTGCATCCAGAAGCGGGCCACCTGGGCGGGGCGGTAGGCAAACCACATGCCCCGGCCGGCCGGGAGTGGGGGGCGCAGCTGCAGGCCCAGGGTGTACTGGTGCCAGGTGCGGGGCACCTCCAGGGCTACGCAATCTGCAGGTGTTGCGCGCGGTGCCACCGCTCCGCCTGGGGCTTTGATTGCGCCGGCAGGACACCAGCGGGCTTCGACCGGGAGGTGCTGGGGAGGCGCGGCGGGTTCAGCCCCGAGGGCGCCAGGCCCCGCAAACCCCACAGCCGGAATCATCAGAACCGCCACCGGCCAACGGCTGGCCAGCGGCCGCATGACGCCAGCCAAGGCCAATCCGAACGGGTTGGATCGTTTCATCGGGGTTGTCGGGGTCATGGGTCTTGACGCATCCGGAGTGGATTCCTCGAGTGTTCAGGCTCTCCCAGCCCCAGCCAGATCCTGCCGGGCTGGGAGCCTGTCCCCCAGGCAGTAACCCTGGCCCCGCACCGTGTGGATCAGGCGCCGTTCCCCACCCTCTTCCAGTTTCTGGCGGAGGTAGCGCACGTAGACCTCAATCACGTTGCTCGCCGCCGCCGTCTCGCCTTGCCAGACCTCTGCAAGGATGCGCTCGCGGCTCACCACCCGGCCCCGCTCACGCAACAGCAGTAGCAACAGTTCGAATTCCCGTGCCGTGAGGGTCACGGCGCGATGGCCACGCTGCACCCTCCTGGTGGCGGGTGTCACCACTAGATCGGCCCACTGGAGCAGCTCGCAGATGGGCTCCGCCGCAGGGCTGGGGCTGCGCTGAATTGCCAGGTGCAGCCTCAGCCGGGTGAGCAGGTCGCTGGCTCCCATGGAGGTGAGCCAGTAGTCGTCGGCGCCACTGGCCAGGCAGCGGATCCTTCCCTCCAAGCTGTCGGTGGGGATGCCCAGCAGCAGGGGGACCCCGGAGAAGCGTTGGCGCAGCTGGGCGATCTCCCCTTCCTGATCCGGGGCCACGATCACCGCCTGGGGCGCGGGGCCCGCGGCTAGGGCGTCGAGCCCCACAGGGCGATGACCCGAGAGTTCCAGCCGCGGTGCCAGGGCTTCGGCCTCGGCCCCGACCAGGAGCACGACGGATACCCTCGGCTCGCTTTGGCCAGTGCCGCTGCTCAAACGGCATCCTCCAGCGATGCCTGCCCATTGCCAGGCTTGGCCACATGGGGCAGGCCCCAACCGAGCTTGTTGCGCAGCACCTGGAAAAATTCGTGGTCGGCCAGCCGCACAAACCGCACCGGGTGCTCGCTGCGCCGCACCAGCACGCGGTCTTCGGGCCATACGTAGCAGCCGGCGCTGCCATCCACCACCATCATCAGTCGCTCGGGCGTGGCGGGGAAGATCGTCACCGGCTCCCGATCGCTAAACACCAGCGCCCGCGACGCCAGGGAGTGGGCGGCGATCGGGGTGAGCTGCAGCACCGGGCAATCGGGGGTGATCACCGGCCCGCCGGCGCTGAGGGCATAGGCGGTGGAGCCGGTGGGGCTGGAGAGGATCACGCCGTCGGCGGCGATGTCCACCGGCGCATGGCGGCCGATGGCAATCTCGAAGTGGCACATGCTGGTGAGCGGCTCGCGGTGCAGGGCCATCTCGTTGAGGCAGAGCACCTCCCAGCGCCGCTGGTCACCCCGCATCACGCTCACCACCAGCATCGACCGCTCCTCCACGCTCCATTCGCCGGCGATCACCTGGTCAAGCACCCCGTCGAGGTCCTTGAGGTAGGCCTCCGCCAGGAAGCCCAGGTGGCCGGTGTTGATCGTGAGAATCGGCACGCCGATGGGTGCCGTCTGGCGGGCGGCCGAGAGCACGGTGCCATCGCCTCCCAGCACCAGGGCCAGGGGCATGGACCCTTCGAAGCTGGGGGGCACGCAGGCGGTGTAGCCCTTGGCCCGCAGGTGCTGATCGGGATTGGCGAAACCCACCACCCCACCGGCACTGCTCACCCGCACCACTTCCATCCCCGCAGCTTCAAGCCGGGTTTCGATGGCGGCGGCGGTGGCCAGGGCCAGGGCCTTGCCGTCGTTGACGATCAGGCCGACGCGGGACACCGATCCAGATCGGGAGATTCCCATGAGTGTATGGGCCCGCTCAGAACTGCTCCAAGAAACGCAGATCACTGGTGTAGAGCCGTCGGATGTCGTCGATGCCGTGGCGCACCATGCAGAAGCGCTCCACCCCCAGGCCCGCTGCGAAGCCGCTCCAGCGCTCCGGATCGATGCCCATGCCCTCGAGCACGGCCGGATCCACCATCCCGCAGCCCATCACCTCAAGCCAGCGGCCCCGCCACTGCACATCCACCTCGGCGGAGGGTTCGGTAAAGGGGAAGTAGCTGGCGCGGAAGCGCACCGGCAGATCGCCGAAGAAGCGTTGCAGAAAGGTGGTGACGGTGCCGCGCAGGTGGCTGAAGTCGAGACCCTCATCGAGGGCCAGCACCTCCACCTGGTGGAACACCGGTGAGTGGGTGGCGTCCACCGCGTCACGGCGGTACACCCGTCCGGGGGCGACGATCCGCACCGGCGGAGGATTGGCCTCGAGATGGCGGATCTGCACCGGCGAGGTGTGGGTGCGAAGCAGGCGCTCACCCCCATCGGCCCCGGGCGCCAGATAGAAGGTGTCCTGCATGTCCCGGGCCGGATGGTGGGGCGGGATGTTGAGGGCGGTGAAGTTGTAGTAATCGCTTTCCACCTCAGGCCCCTCGGACACGCGGTAGCCCAGGCCCGCGAAGATGTCGAGGATCTCCTCCACCGTGGCCTGCAGGGGATGGCGGTGGCCCGGCGGCACGTAGCGGCAGGGGGCGGTCACATCAAGCGTCTCGCGGGCGATGCGATCCGCCATGGCCGAGGACTGGAGATGGTGGAGGCGCTCCCCCAGCAGGCTCTGCACCTGCTCCTTGAGCACGTTCGCCCGCTGCCCCACCTGGGGCCGCTCCTCGCCGGGAAGGCGCCCCATCGCCCCGAGCACCCCGGAGAGGCGCCCCTTCTTGCCGAGCAGGTCGACCCGCAGCTGCTCTAGCTCGGCCGGGTCGGCTGCGGCCCCGATCGCAGCGGCCGCCTCCGCTTCAAGGGCCTGAAGCTGGTCGGTGAGCTGCTGGAGGGTGATCGTGGCGCTCACGGGGGCGGGGACGGCATGAGGGGAAGCGCGACTGTAGGCAGTGCCGGGTTGGTGATCGCCGCCGGGCCGCCAGTGCCCTTCTCACTGGGCTCGCAGGCGTGGGGATCGCCGCGGCTGGAACCACCGGGGGGCGGGGGGGCCGGGCAGCGGACCGCCCGCAGGGTGCGGCCTCCGCTGCGCAAGAGGCCGGCAACGGGCCAGCAGCGAGGCCAGGAACCCGTCGGCGATCGGGGCACAGGCCCCGGATGCGCTTCGCCCGCGGAGAGCCGGCCGGCTGCAGCCCACGGCACCCCGGTGTCCGAAGGCTCCGTGGCAGCCTGAGCGCCAGAGCCGCACCCGCCATGGCCCCCCTCCGGATCCTGATCAGCAACGACGACGGGGTCTTCGCCGCCGGCATCCAGGCCCTGGCCGCCGAGGCGGTCGGCCGCGGTCATCAGGTCACCGTGGTGTGTCCCGACCAGGAGCGCTCCGCCACGGGCCATGGCCTCACCCTCCAGACCCCCCTGCGGGCCGAGCGGGCCGACCAGCTCTTTGCCCCCGGCGTGACGGCCTGGGCCTGCAGCGGCACCCCCTCCGACTGCGTGAAGCTGGGCCTGTTCCGCCTGCTGGAGGAGCCCCCCCAGCTGGTGCTCTCCGGCATCAACCACGGACCGAATCTCGGCACGGACGTGCTGTATTCCGGCACCGTGAGTGCGGCCATGGAGGGCACGATCGAAGGCTATGCCGCCCTGGCGGTGAGCTGTGCCGATTTCAAGTGGCGCCAGTTCGGCGCTGCCGCCCGCCTCGCCCTCGACGTGGCCGAGGGCATGGTGGCGGCCGGCTGGGCTGAGGGCATGTTGCTGAACCTCAATGTGCCGCCGCGCCAGGCCGGGGAGATCGGCCCCCTGCGCTGGTGCCGCACCGCCGTACGCCGCTACACCGACCAGTTCGACCGGCGCGAAGATCCGCGGGGTCGCACCTATTACTGGCTGGCGGGCGAGGTGGTGGACGACCTCGAGGCCGCCGTGGCGGGGCCCGCGGACTGGCCCACCGATGTGGCCTGGGTCGCCGCGGGGGGGGCCTCGCTCACGCCGCTGCAGCCGGAACTCTTTTGGCGTGGTGCCACCGCCCAACTCCCCGATCCGGCCCATTTCGGTGCTGGCCCCGGGCCGGCCTGATCGACCCGCCGCAGCCATCTGCGCCAGCCGGATCCGCGTCCGGATCGACCAACGCTGCGGCCCACTCACCGTTCCAACGGACCACCGCCGCTGGCGCGGCCAGGAGCCCCCTCAGCTCCTGCGGTAGACCCGCTGCAGCATCCACAGGGTGAACATCAGGCCGATCAGATGGGCAAAGAGCACCTGGGTGTTGCTCAGCACCGAGAGCATCTCGATCGAGGTGATCGGGAAGGTGCTGATCGGCCCTTGGCTGCCCTGGTAGGCCATCGGGCCGAACAACCCCGGTGCCTGCATCGACGCCTGAAGGAACAGGCTCCCGGCCAGGGCCTGGTAGCCCACGGCGGCGATCGTGAGGCCGGCCAGATCCACCAGCAGCCCCCGCTTGATCAGCCGGGTGGTTTCCCCCCGGCTCGGGCGCACCGGACTGGCCAGGGCCCGGCCGCAGCGGATCACCAGCCAGCACTGCCAGAGGCTCCAAGCGAGCAGTAGGAAGGAGAGGGTGGTGAAGGAGAGTCCAGGACCCAGGCCCACGGCCCGCTGGGCATTGGAGGCCACCCGGGCGCCGATGCTGTTGAACAGCAGAACCCCCACCACCACCACCGAGAGGGCCAGCTGGGTCCAGAAGCGCACCCAGCCCACATTGCGGAGGGCGCCGGAGATGCGCTGCAGATCCACTGGATCGGCCATGGGACGTGCTGCCCGCAGAGGTTCCAAACTTGCCATGGGAGGATCCACTCGGCGAGCGCCTGGCCCTGAATCCCCTGTCCATCCCGCTGCACACCCCGGATCAGGCCCTGCGCCCCACCGCCATCGCCCTGGGCAGTTTCGATGGTCTGCATTGGGGCCATCGCCGGGTGATTGAGGCGATCACCGCCATCCACCCGGACGTCCCGGAAACTGGCAGCGGCCTTAGCGCGAACGGCAACAGTTCTGGCGGTACCGGGGTCCCCACCGTGGTCAGTTTCTGGCCCCACCCGCGCGAGGTGCTCCATGGTGAGACCCGCCTGCGGCTCGACCTGCCGGAGGAGAAGCTGGAACTGCTGGAGCCCCTGGGTATTCGCCAGCTGGTGATGGTGCCGTTCACCCCCTCCCTGGCGGCCCTCTCCCCGGAGGCCTTCGTGGCTGAGGTGCTGGTGGGGCAGCTCCAAGCGCGGCGGGTGGCCGTGGGTGAGAACTTCCGCTTCGGTGCCGGCCGCTGCGGCGACGCGGGCGATCTGGCGCGGATCGGGGCCGCCTGCGGCGTTGCGGTGTCGGTGTTGCCGATGCTCTTCGAGGGAGGCGAGCGGGTGAGCAGCAGCCGGATCCGCCGAGCCCTGGCCTCCGCAGATTTGGCGGAGGCCGACCGGCTGCTCGAGAGGCCCTATCGCTTCCGTGGCCTGGTGGTGCCGGGCCGTGGGCTCGGCCGTGGCCTGGGCTGGCCAACGGCCAATCTCCGGGTGGATGGCCGCAAATTCCTGCCCCGAGAAGGCGTTTACGCCGTGAGGACCTGGTCCGGCGATGTGCGCGGCGAGGGGATGCCCGCCGTGATGAATCTCGGTCCCCAGCCCACCGTGGATCCCCTCGCTTCCTCGGCGGTGGAGGTGCATCTGCTGGATCAGGAGATCGACCTGGTTGGAGCGCAGCTCATCGTTCAACCCGTGCGGTATCTGCGCAGCCAGCAGCGCTTCGCCGGCCTCGAGGAGCTGGCAACGCGCATCGCCGAGGACGCCAGGGAGGCCTCGGCGATCCTCGCTGACCAATGAGGCTGGGGCCGTTCCCGCTGAGAACGAATCAGGCAGATGCTCATTGCAGATCCTCGTGAGGGAGATGCTCATCAACCTGAGTCTCTTCAGGTCGAAACTCCACGGGCTTGGGCTCCTCCCACCGAGTCTTCCTTGAGGGCGAAGGGTCCCCATGGGAACTCGGAGTCCCGCGATCGCTGGCAACCCCGCTCGAAAGGTCGGACTGCCCCGAAGTTGATCCGGCAGGCTCCGAGACTTCGCCCCCTGCAGGCCGCAGCGCGGACACCGCCCCCCGATCGCCGGAGCCGGTTCAGCCCGGCATCAGGCGATGGCGTAGGCGTGGCGAAGGCCCCAGCTGATAAAAAGCGCGATCAGACCCATGAGCAGAATGCCGGAGACAAGCACCAGCAGGGGATTCTCTTCGCTGCCGCTGCCCGGATCGTTGACCATGGGGCCCTCTTGGGTCTGCCCAGACTAGGGAACACTCCACCCCCTTTCCCCGCATCCCGCGTGCCGATTCCGCCGCCGACCACCGTTTCCTCCCCGATCCCCGGCGGGGATGGGGCCTGGCCAGCCCAGCCGCTGCTGCAGGCCGTGGGGGCCGACCCATTCGGGCCTCTCCAGCTGCAACCCATCGAGCGCCTGCTCGATGCCAATCTCGATCGGGCCCGGGAGGGCCTGCGGGTTCTCGAGGACTGGGCCCGCTTCGGACTGGACCGGCCCGATCTGGTAGCGCGCAGCAAGGATCTGCGCCAACGGCTGGGGCTTCTTCACCGCGACTCCTACAAACGGGCCCGCCACACCGCCACCGATTCGGCCGCCGGCCTCACCCATCCGGCCCAGGCCGGACGCTCCTCACCGGAGCGGATCGTGGCCGCGAACGCCGCCCGGGTGCAGGAGGCCCTGAGGGTGCTTGAGGAATTCGGACGCGGCATCGATGCCCCCCTGGCGGAGGAAGCGGCCTACTGCCGCTACCGCCTCTACGACCTGGAGGTGGATCTGCTCCGCGCCCCCCGGGATGGCGATGCCCGCCGTTCCCTGCTGGGGCGTTGCGCCCTGTATCTGATCGTGGGCGCCGGGGCCGGGGTCGCCGTGGCGGGTGCCCTGGAGGCCGGGGTACGGATCGTGCAGTACCGCTCGAAGGCGGCCGATCCCCTTGATGATCGCCAGCGGCTTTGCGAAGCCCAGGAGCTGCGGCAGCTCTGTCACAGCCATGGGGCCCTGTTCTTGGTGAATGACCGGGTCGACCTCGCCCTGGCTGTGGAGGCCGATGGCGTGCATCTGGGCCAGGGCGATCTGCCCCTGCCGGTGGCGCGGCGGCTGCTCGGCCCCGATCGCCTGATCGGCTGCAGCACCCACGCGCCTGAGCAGCTCCACCGCGCCGTGGCCGAGGGCTGCGACTACGTGGGTGTGGGACCGGTTAATGCCACCCCCACCAAACCGGGCCGGGAGCCGGTCGGCCTGGCCTACGTGACGGCCGCGGCGGCCGCTTGCCCCGTTCCCTTCTTCGCAATCGGCGGCATCGACCTGAGCAACCTGGCTGCCGTGGTTGCCGCCGGGGCCCGCCGGGTGGCGGTGGTGCGGGCGATCACGGCAGCACCAGACCCGCGGGCGGCCAGCGCTGCCCTGCTGGAGGCCCTGGCGAGGGTTGATGGCTGAGCTGATCGCATTGCGGTTGAACGGCGAGGAGCGAACGGCTCCTGCAGGCTTGACCCTCGATCAAGTGCTGGAGGCCCTCGGCTATCAGCCCCAGCTGGTGGTGGTGGAGTTCAACGGCACCATCCTTGCTCGGCAGCACTGGGATTCTCAGCCGGTGGTGGAATCCGATGTGCTGGAAGTGGTCACCATTGTGGGGGGTGGTTCCTAGATTCCGCACATCCCTCGGTGCCATCCATGGCCCCTCGATCGTTGCCACTGTTCCTGCGTCCCACGTTGCGGCGCCTGACCGGTTTCGTGTTGATTCCGCTGTTGATGGCCGCCCTGCTCGCCGCCGCACCGACCCCCGCCCAGGCCGCCAGTGGCGGCCGCATCGGCGGCGGCAGTTTTCGTTCGGCTCCCTCCGCGCCCCGTAACTACGGCGGCGGCGGTGGTGGAGGCTCGTACCGCGGTGGCTATCGCGGTGGCTACGGCGGTGGTGGTGGTTATTACGGGGGCGGCGGTTACTACGGCGGTGGTGGCTACTACGGCGGCGGTGGCTTTGGTGTGCCGTTCGTGGTGCCCATGTTCGGATTCGGCGGCGGTCTGCTCGGCCTGTTGGTGTTGATGGCCGTGGTGGGCGCCCTGCTCAACGGCCTGCGCAACTCCGGTGGCAGCCTTTCCGATTCCGATTCCGCCGGCAGCCTCGGCGGTTCCGTGGATGGTCCCGTGGCCATCGCCGAGGTCCAGGTGGGTCTGCTGGCCTCCGCCCGCGAACTCCAGGCCGATCTGCGTCGCATGGCCGCCACGGCCGACACCACCACCACGGCCGGTCTGCAGCGGGTTCTGCAGGAAACCAGCCTCTCCCTGCTGCGCAACCCTGAGCTCTGGGTCTACGCCAACGGCGAGGTGGGTCAGGTTCCCTTTGCCAGTGCCGAGTCCACCTTCAACCGCCTGGCTGTGCGGGAGCGCAGCAAGCTTGAGCGGGAGATCACCACCAATGTGGCCGGATCGCGCAGCTCCGCTTCCACAGCGGTGGCTGCCGGCAGCAGCGACGCCGCCAGTGATTACATCGCGGTCACCCTGCTGATCGCTAGCCGTCGTTCCCTCGACATCAAGGGCACGGACACGGCCGAGGCGCTTCGCGAAACCCTGCAGCGGCTCGGTTCAGTGGGTGTCGAGGATCTCCTCGCCCTCGAGGTGATCTGGCAGCCCGAGGGCGTGGGCGAGGTGCTCACCGCCGACCAGTTGCTGGGGGCCTACCCCGAACTCCAGCATCTCTGAACCGCGTCGGCCCTCTCCGGAAGCTCCCTCCATTCCGCAGGCGTCCTTCTGATTCCTGCGGATGGCAGCAACATCTTGCGGCGGCCCTGCAACCGCCGCAAACTGCCACCAATCGCGCTGGGCCGCCCATGGTTTGGACCGCCAGATCACCGCACTGGGTGAACACTCCCGTGCTTGTCCAGGCCATCGAGCGCTACGAGCAAGGTCTCCTGCCCCGGTCCATGCTCCTTTGGGTACGCAGCGTTCTGGAACTCGATCAAGAGCCTGGATCAGCCCCGCTCAGGCCCCATGGCTGAGACCCCCAGGATGCGCAGGGCCGCCATCGCTGCTCCGTAGCCGTTGTCGATGTTCACCACGGTGAGTCCCGGCGCGCAGCTCGCGAGCATGCCCTGGAGTGCAGCCTGTCCACCGGCGCTCACCCCATAGCCCACCGACACCGGCACGCCGATCACCGGCTGGGACAACAGGCCGGCCAGCACGGTAGGCAGGGCGCCCTCCATACCGGCACAGGCGATCAGCAGCGGAGCCCGCCTGAGCCGATCCAGCAGGCCGAGCAGGCGATGCAGCCCCGCCACGCCCACATCCAGCACCAGATCGCTGGCGATCCCATGGCAGGCCAGGGCCAGGCTGGCTTCGCTCGCCACGCCCAGGTCGCTGCTGCCCCCGGCCACGATCGCCACCGCTGCCCGTTCGAGTTCCACCTTGGGCAGTGGGGCCGAGTAGATGCAGCGGCCGTCGGGGTGATAGCGCCAGGTTGAGGGGTCATGCCCCCTGGCCGCCAGGCCCGTGAGCACCGCCTCGGCCTTGGCAGGAACCACCCGGGTCACCAGGCCGACCTGGCCGGCCTCGTGCAAGCCCTCCAGGGCCGCCGCGATCTGCCCGGCACTCTTGTGTTCGCCCCAGACCGCCTCCACCATCCCCAGCCGGCTGCGGCGATCGAGGTCGAGGCGGAGGTCGGCAGGTTCTGGGGATTGGGTCATGGCCGTTGCAAAAGGGCCACCGCATGGCAGGCGATGCCCTCTTCCCGCCCGGTGGCATCGAGACGTTCATTGGTGGTGGCCTTCACCCCCACCCGATCAGGTTCAACCCCCAGCCGGCCGGCGATGGCTGCCTGCATCGCCGCGATGTGGGGCCGAAGTTTGGGCTGTTCCGCCACCACCACCGCATCCACATTCACCACATCCCAGCCCCGCTCCCGGATCAGGCCCATCACCCGCTCCAGCAGCTCCAGGCTGTCGGCCCCCTTCCAGCGAGGATCGTCCGGGGGGAAGTATTGGCCGATGTCCCCCAGCCCCAGGGCCCCCAGCAGGGCATCCATCAGGGCGTGCACGAGCACGTCGGCATCGCTGTGGCCATCGAGGCCCAGCCCGGCCGGATGCTCCAGCCGCTGCCCCCCCAGGATCAGGGGCCGACCGCTCACGAGGCGGTGAATGTCATAGCCGTTGCCGATGCGCAGCTGCATGCCGTCCTCGCCTTGGGCGTCCGATGGTGGCTCAGTCTTCCAGCCTGGGAGCTCCGCCGCCTGCGTTTGGCTGCCAGCGGCGGCTGTAGTGCCCTGCTCCTGGAGCCAGAGGGCATGGAGATCGGGCCGCCGCTGGCGGGTGCGCTCCTGCTGCTGCTCGAATCGCCAGCGGGCGATCGCGCCGTGGTCGCCGCTGCGCAGGATGGCGGGCACCGCCATGCCGCGGAACTCGGCCGGGCGCGTGTAGTGGGGGTGCTCCAGCAGCAGGCTGCTGTGGCTCTCCTCCTCCAGGGAGGCGGCGGTGCCCACCGTGCCCGGGAGCAGCCGCACCACCCCGTTGATGATCGTGGCGGCGGGTAGTTCGCCGCCGGTGAGCACGAAGTCGCCGACCGACACCTCCTCATCGGCCAGGCTGCGGATCCGCTCGTCAAACCCCTCGTAGTGGCCGCAGAGCAGCACCAGCTGGTCGTAGCCCATAGCCCAGCGCTGCAGATCCGACTGGTGCAGCGGCCGGCCCTGGGGGCTCATCAGCAACACCCGGCGTCGGCCCTGGTGGGGAATGGCCTCAAAGGCAGCGAACACCGGCTCTGGTTTCAGCACCATGCCCGCCCCGCCGCCGTAGGGCTCATCGTCCACCTTGCGGTAGCGGTCCGTGGCGTGGTCGCGGGGATTGTGGAGGTGCAGGGCGGCGATGCCTGCTGTGAAGGCCCGGCCGATCACCCCGAGGCAGAGCAGGGGCGTGAACGCCTCGGGGGCCAGGCTCACCACATCCAGACGCATCACGACGCGGGGCGGCTGACCCGGCGGATTTCGGAACTGAAGCTGGCCCGCGCCGGGGTGCCGTCGTGGCGGCGTTCCACGCTGCTCCGCAGGCGCAGGTTGGGCTTGGTGAACCAGATCCGCTCCCGCACCACGGCGTCTGTCCCGGCCTGGGTGAGTTCCAGACTCCCGTCGCTCCAGAGTTCCCAGCTGCCCTGACTCTGAGCGTTGCCGGCCTGATCCTGGCGCTCAAAAACGCCGCCGGCCTGGAAGTGCAAGCGCTGCGGCGTGCCCGGGCAGCTATCGAGCGCCGGCGGCGTCACCTGCAAAGCCCCCAGTTCGTCGGGCTCCACCGGCTCCAGGTAGGCCACCAGCAGGGCGCCGCGGGCGCTGTCGTGCCACTGCTCCTGGGGCGCGGCCGCCGTCGGGCCCGGATCGTCGCCGCCAAAGGGACCCTGGATCGCTGATTCCGCCGATGCTTCCAGCTCGGCCCCGGCGGGAGGATTTGGCTGGGCATTGTCATCCCCGCCATCCTGAAGCTGGAAGCGGCTGCGCACCGTGAGCCACTCGCCATCACAGAGGCGCAGGAAATTGGCCAGGTCGGAGGGGGGAAACTCGCTCAAGCTGATCGCCCATGCATCGGTGCATTGTCTCAGCAGCCCCGTCCCAGCAGCCCCATTTCAGCTCCCCTGGCTCAATTCCCCGTGTAACCCAGCTCGGCCAGGCGGGAGGCACTGCGCCGCCAATGGGGCACCACCTTCACGAACAGCTCCAGGTAGACGGGCCCGTCGAAAACCTTCTGCATCTGCAGCCTGGCGCCTCGGCCGATCTCCCGCAGCATGCTTCCACCCTTACCGATCAGGATCGCCTTCTGGCTGCTGCGTTCCACCACCACGGTGGCCAGCACCGCCGTGCGCGGCCCATCCTCCACGATCCGCTCCACCCGCACCGCCACTGAATGGGGCACCTCCTCCCGGGTGTGGTGCAGCACCTGCTCCCGGATCAGTTCGGCCAGGAGCAATTGCTCCGGCTGGTCGCTCACGGCATCCGCCGGGTAGAGGTGGGGCCCGGGAGGCAGGTCGGCCGCCAGGCTTCGCACCAGCTCGGCGGTGCCCTCCCCGGTGAGGGCACTCACCGGATGGAGGGGCCAGGGGCGGCTGGATTCCCCTTCGCCGCCGACCAGCAACTCCCGATAGGAGTCCGCCAGTTCCATGGCCCGTCCGGGTTCCACCAAGTCGTGCTTGTTGAGCGCCAGGTGTACCGGCAGGTTGCCCTGGCGCAGCAACTCCACGATGTAGGCGTCACCCCGGCCCGCCGGCTGGCTGCCATCCACCAGCAACAGCACCACATCCACCTCGCCGATCGCGCCGCGGGCGCTCTGCACCAGGCGCTCACCCAGCAGGTGATGCGGCTTGTGGATACCCGGCGTGTCCAGCAGCACCAGCTGGGCCGTGGGCGTGGTGAGAATGGCCCTCAGCCTGTTGCGGGTGGTCTGGGCCACCGGGGAGGTGATCGCCACCTTCTCACCCACCAGCAGGTTGAGCAGGGTGGACTTGCCCACATTGGGGCGACCGATCAGGGCCACGAAGCCGGATCGGAATCCTGCGGGGCTGGCCGGTAGGGCCTGGGGAATCTCCATGCAACAAGCCTGGCAGCTGGCGCTCCCCCGCGGGAGCAACGCCTGGCGGCCGGGGCCGCCGCTCCATAGGCTGGTGTCCAGCTGCTGGGGTCCATCCGCATGACGATCGAGTCTGGAGCCGCCACACTCACGTTCCCCCAGGCGATGGAGCGAGCCGCCCAGGGGCTTGCCCTGTGGGAGGGCGGCGAGCTCAGTGATGAGGTGCTGGCTGATCAGGTGGCCCACCTGGTCAACAGCCGTGATGGTGCCCGAGGTTTCTTTGTGGTGAGCCTCAGCAGCGACAGTCCCCTGATGGATCGCCTCCCCGAGCCGCTGGTGCTGGAGCTGCGGGCGGCGGGCGAGGGGGTGGTGGATCTCACGGTCCGCAATCTGGCGATGTCCACGGCGATGGCGCTGCACCATCAGCGCAGCGGCGATGCTGCCCAGCAGGCCCGATCGGAACGGGTGAGGGACCGGAGCACCGAACTGTTGCGCCAGCTCGATCCGCATCTGGTCAAGGAGCGCCTTGTGGTTCTGCTGGAGGCTGCCGGCCAGGCCAGCGGAGCCGATCTCGAATTTCTCGATCGCTGGGGATACGACCCTGAACAGCGACGGGCGATCAGCGAGGCGGCGCTGGCCGTGGCTGAGTAGCCGGTTGTGCCGGCGTTAGCTCCCGCGCCAGAGGGGGGGAGTGTTGATCACTGGCGGGGTCGGGGGGGACCAGCCTGGCGCTGGGCCAGCCCCGGTGGGCAGCCACATCCATCCTGGTACCGCTTCGGAGGCCGCCGGCACAGCAGACCAGGTGGGCACGGAGCGAGGGGGGGGACTTGCTGCCGTTGAACGCTCTTCAGCCACCGGCGGACCAGCCTGGTTCGTGGACCAGCTGGGCCGGTTTGCGGTTGCCGGCACCAAGGACTGGCCTGACCAGCCGGGCTGGGCAGTGGTGCAGGCGAGGCCGAAGGCGAGGATGCAGCCTCGCCGTGCCGGGGTCTTCAGGGGCATGGCTGCTATCGCGGTCAGGGGAGGTTGGCGCCTGCCCCTGGTGAAACCGCGCTGCCGGCGGAGGGGGCAGGAGCAGCTACTGGTGCCACCTCGGGTGCGGGGGGTGCGGCCACGGGGGCGGCGGCGGGTGCCGGCGCGACAGCCACGGGAGGTGGGCTGGGGGCTGAAGCGGGTTCAGCGGCGGCGGGGCGGCTGCTTGTCGCCACGGGCGCTGGGATCGGAGTGACCGTGGCGGTTCGGGCCAGGGGAGGCTCCGGGGTGCGGGGCGCCTCGGGTAGGGGCTCCAGGTGGACCACTGTGGCGGTCACCCCGGGCTGTCCCGAGGAGGACTGCCGTGAGGACCACTGGCGGATTTCATCCACCACGGCCGGGTTGTCGGGTTTGGTGAGGATGTCGACGCTGCCATCGGGCTGCACCGCCAGGGGCACCGGGGTGGACTTGTGCACCCGGAGGGAGGGCACATGGACCACCCGGGCGGCCGTGACACTGGCGGGTGCCCCCTTGCTGGCCGCTAGACCATGCAGGGCCCGGCGCATCGGTTCCCTCCAGGCTCCTGGCAGGGGGGCCAACGGATCACCGCTCCCTTGCCAGCGGGCCCGTTCGGCCATGGCCAGGGGTGGCATGGGGGCGCTGTTGAGATCCCTAAGGCCGATGGTGCCACCGAGCAATTCCGCCCTGTTGAAGGTGTGGAGCACGGAGGGCTGCCAGCCCGTGTTGGAGATCACGAGGCGGGAGCCACCGCGTGGCTGATCCCGATCCCCATGCCTGGCAGACGCTGCTGAAGGAACAGCTGGATTGGAGGTTGTCCCCCGGGTAGAGGTGCGGGATGGCTCGCCCGGGGCAAAGCGGTCCAGGTTCGGCTCGCTCAGCAGGTCGCTCCGGTTGGCGGGATTCAGGGGCGAATGACTGGCACTACCGAGAAGGAGGCCGGTGTCCGTCAGCTTGCCGTTGGCGGTTGCGGCGACACCGGGGCGCTGGGGTTTCGAGACGGTTCCCCGGGGGGAGCGGCGAAGCGCAGCTTCGGCAATTTCCTGTTGCTCCCGAATCTGGGCCTGCCAGCGATCGTGGAGATCCAGTGCCATCAGGGGCAGCCAGATGGTCTGGCTCAGCAGGGCCCAAGCCAAGGCGGTGTTGGGGGTCGAGCGGCGGGAATGGAGGGCCATGGGAGGGGAAGAGAAAGGGGATGAAATTGGAGCGATAAGGAAGGAACGATAGGCTTTAATTGTTGTTATTGTTGTCGTTCCATCTTTGAGACCAGAAATACCAACTGTTGGCCAAGTTGGCGGCGCTGCTTGCGGCTCCAATCGGTATGGAAATATCGCGGAAGACATCCAAAACTTTTCCATAAGTGCTGGTCTTCACGATGACCGTATCGCCATTGCGTAAGGGGGGATTTTTGAGAGATATATTGTTGGTGTCGTTGTAGCTGAAGATTTGACGTGACACCTTGCCATCGCGGTTGAAGCGGATCAACTCAACCTGATTCTTATTGGCCCGCCAGCGCACAGGCCCGCCGGCGCGGAAGATCGCTTCCACAAGCGGCGTGTTGGCTGACAAGGCCAAAGTGCCTGGTGATTTCACCTCACCCAGCACCGTCACGTTGATGGCCGTTGGCGCCAGGTTGGTAACTCCGATTTGGCGAATTTCAGCTGGCAATTCCTTGGTGTAACCAATGATCAGGGTGTCACCATCGAACAAAACCGGATTCTGAAGTTGATTGCCATTGAGCAAGACTTGGCTGATGTCAAGGGTTGCCTGCTTCTGACTTCCATCCATGCCGGCCTGACGCCGGAGGATCACCTTGCGGATGTCGGAATTTAACGTGATTCCACCGGCCTGCTGAATGGCTGAAACAGGGGTAGAGAAGGGTGCGAGTGGATACAGGCCAGGTTTTTCGACCTCACCAATGATCGAAACCTTGACCGGGCGGGGAGTGATCAGGGTGAGATAAAGTTGCGGACGTTTCAACTGCTTGCCGTAAAGGCTGGTCAACCAGCGGCTGGCCTGACTGATGGTGAGCCCGGTGAGCTGAACCGAACCGAGCAAGGGAAGGCTACTAGTGCCATCCGGCAGGATGCCGAAGGATCCGCCTACATCCTTGGCCGCTGGATCGAGGAAGGTGAGTTGTAGGCCATCGCCGGGGCCGAGCACGTATAAATCGGCATACACCTCACTGATGCTCAGCCTTGCCGGACCCATGGCCGGATCGGAAGAACCGCTTCGCTGACCGGGGTGAAATGGGGCGAGATCCTGGTTTTGGGCGGAGTCGGGGTTAGAGCCAGCGTGGGCCAGTTCAGCGAATGGGCTGCAGATCAGCAGCGCGGCCACGAGGGCGCCGTTGAGCCTGGTGCGCCTTCGGATAATGGGCCCAAGGCCAAAAAGCCTGTGACAGGCAAGGATCCGCCCGGATTGGAGACCTCGCCTGGAGTCGGGTTCGGACACGCTTCGATTGGAACCGGATCCCCACTTTACCGGGTTCCTGAGGGGTGAAGACGCCCGGAGTGCCACATCTTGACTGGATCTACGGACGCCGCTGCAGCGGGAAGGGCTCTAAGATTAAGTCTTCTATGCCGGACCATCCGTGACAATTACGGGCGCCTCCCGCCAGCCTCTCCCCGGCGGTAACCTGCCCGGTCGTGAGGCTTTGTTGGCTGGAGCTCCTCCCGGTGTCAGGTATCAGGGATTTGATGTAGGCCTTTCTCAGTCTCCCCTGGGCCCCGGGGAGGGATCCGGGGGTGGTGGCGGTATCAAGGGCTTGATTAGAACGATCAATCGAAGGCAGGGAGTCTTTCTTCTGACCTTTGGCCTAGTCACTGGAGCTCTGGCACTCGACACGTTGCGCCAGAGAATTTTTTCTCCCGTTTATCAGGGCGGATTTCAGATTCAGATCAGCAACCCTTTTGAAGCTGCGGTTTCTGGTGGTGGCGAAAATAAACTTGAAACGATTGCAAGGCAAGCCCCAAAAAATGACGTACCAAGCTTGATTGTATTGATGCGATCCCCCCTGCTGGTGAAACCGGTAGCAGATCGAATGGGAGTTTCGATGAACGATCTGATCTCCAACCTAACGATTGCTCCTGCTAGCAACGTAGAACAGGTTCTCAGCGTGAATCTGAGGTGGCGGGATCCAGGCAAGGGGAGATTGATCCTGAACGAATTGGCAAAGGACTACACCGAATTTTCACAGTTGCAGCGCCAAGCGGCGCTCAATTCGGGGGTCGACTTCCTGGAACAGCAAGCCCCAGCACTTCGCAATAATGTTTCTAGATTGGAGTCCCAGCTTCAAGATTTCCGGCAAAAGTATAATGTGCTTGACCCTAGTGGCCTGGCTGCAAAAATTGTGGCCAGTCGAGATGATTTGGTGGCTAAGTCCATGGCTCTTCAGGTTGAGCACACCGAGCTTGAAAGTAAGTTGAATTCCGTCCAGTCAGGGCGTTTGAACTGGACACCAAGCGGCGCCCCCACACCGATTCAGCAATTGGGTCGCCAAGGCACCGTGATTCCTGGTCGGGGTGAAGTCAAGGAATCTGGGGCAGGTCAAGCAACTCCAAACGAAACCCTTGATAAGTTCGAGCAGCAGTTAGCCAATGCGCGGGCCGTTTATAAAGATGATTCCCCGATTGTTCAATCCATTCTCGCTCAACGGGATGCCATCCTGCCGGTGGTTCGCAAACAGTCTACCGATGCGATTAGGGCTCAGCTTTTTGCAAACCAAGCGCGGCAGGATGAACTCAATCGCCAGATTCTGTTGTTGAATGAAAACTTCAGGGCCAGCCCAACAATGATGAAAAAATACGAGGGGCTGGCGGCCAATCTCACAACCGCGCGCGAAAACTACAATGCCTATCTCATTGCACGCGATAACTATCGTCTTCAGCGGGCCCGATCAACCTCTCCGTGGCAGGTGATTGCCCCAGCTGAGTTTGCAGATATCCCTGTGGAACCCAATTTGCAGCGGAATCTTCTGCGTGCTCTGATGCTGGGACTCGTTTCCGGCCTGGGTGCGGCGATGCTTCGCGAGCGAACTGACAACGTGTTCCACACACCCATGGAAACGGAGCGCGAACTGCAACTTCCCGTCCTTGGTCTTATCCCATACCTTCCCCTGGAGCCCGGGGTGGAGATCTCCACCAGCCTCTCCAAGATGAGCTCCAGTGAGCGCTTTGCAATCAAGGAATCGTTGCGTAGTTTGTTCACCACCTTCCGCCTGCTTCGGGCTGATCGCAACATCCGTCTCGTGGCCGTGACCTCATCCACCCAAGGGGAAGGGAAATCGACAGCTGTGACCATCTTTGCTCGCACTCTTGCCGATCTTGGGCTCAAGGTGCTTGTTGTGGATGCCGACATGCGTCTGCCCATGCAGGCCCGTTTTCTGGGATTGGCACAGGGTGAAGGGTTTTCAACCATGCTCACCGATTCTTCGGTGTCACTTAAATCTTTGATTAAGCCGATTCAGGATAATCTCGATATACTTCCTGCCGGACCAAAGCCTCCCGATCCAGCCAAACTTTTGAATTCAACCCGCGCTCAGGAAGTTATCAACGATATCCGCGCTCTCACTGAATATGACATGGTTCTTTTTGATGCTCCACCCTGTCTGATGCTCTCTGACCCCATCCTCTTGGGTGAAAAACTCGATGGAATTCTCTTCTTGGTTGGGCTTGGCAAGGTCAGCCGTGAACTCGCACCCCAAGCCTGTCGCCGCATTAAGGCCACCGGCGTTGATGTTTTGGGCTTGATCTGTAACCAGGTCAACTTCCCAAGTCGCCTCAACGACTATGGCTACGAATATGGTTATTACTATCATTACGCCTATGCCAACGCCAGTGGCTACGGTCCAAATCGCTATAGTGATACTTATCATACTGATCGATTTGTCCGAGACGGCAGTGGCTCGGCCATTCAGGGTTATCACGAGGAGGGGGTTTCCCGCGAGATGCGCCAGTCAAAGTCGAATGCTACCAATGCTGTAACGAAGGCAGCCAATAGTACCGAACGGTCAGAAGACATCAATCAGCCAAATGGGTCGGATGGAGATGAAGACCATTCTGACAGCCCCCCCACCAGCGGGGGTGGTGGCTGGTTAAAGAATCTGCCCTTCCGTCGCTGACGCCTTCTTAATCCTCAGGCATGTGAGCCTAACCGCGAAGGTTCGGCTCCATTGATTTCAATAGCCGTTCGAGTTGATCTAGATCGCTGAAGATCGGATTGGCGCCTGGATGGCATCGTCGCACATGGTCTAAGGCTGTTAGGACATCAATTCCCTGACCTCGTGCCAAGAGTCCCACGGCGATCAGGGGTGAACGCTCCCGTCCGGCAAAACAATGCAGATAGGTGGCTGGCTGGGACTCGATCACAGCCTCCGCGTTAAGCAAGGCCTTGGCCAAATTCTCTGGTTTCATCAGTTCTTGGCGACGATGGTCGGGTAGTGGCACTCGATCGCTTTGCCATGAACTTGGAGGAGCCGCAAAAATTTCTTCCTCGGGATAGCAACAGCTGAATCGGCTTCGGAATCCGGCTTGATCTAATTGCAGCCATTGCTCTGCTGTTTGGGGCATGGGACCGATCGCAAATTTGCCACTAAGAATCCAGCTGTACAAAATCGGCCGGCTCCCATGGCGAATCAGTTTCTGTTTGGTTGGATCGCTATTTCTTAGCAGACGATCAAGTAAACCCATGATGGCAATATTGAAGATTCAGGATGGTTCAGTTTTCAAGGTTGAGCATGTATTATGACTAGCTCGATTTTGATTGCAGGGCAGCTCGCAATACGCTTAGCATGCGCAGCCATGTTGGCTGATCAATTGATGATGCAGACTTATTTGTTGTTGCCACCTGAATCAGGATGCATTGATAACTGCGATTTGCTTGGAGTCCAATGATCGACCTTATGCCGCTCCATTTGCTTTTGCTGGACTGATCAATCAGTCGGGAGAGGTCGTTACGTGTGACGGCAAATGCGTCCTTCTTTCCTTCTCCTTCGGCAAGGCAGGTCTGATTTGCGGGTTGCGTTCGAATCAATCCCGTTGCGTAGGAGGGCGTTCCATGCGAAAAGTGCCTTCGGCTTAAGAGCAGCTTATCCGGATGGGATGTCGCAAGATATGCAGCTTGAAGGTTAAATCTTCTGCGTACAGCACCTCTCATCAGCCGGAGTTCTAGGTCATTGCCAACGGAATAGCCAATGGCATCTGATGTAGCGAGCTCGGAATTGCTTTTGGCTGCCAATGGTTTGAGCGGAGAAGCGTTGAATCCGCTATTCTTTATGGCCTTGGTAATCGCTTCTTGATCCAGTGGACGTGCCACCGGCCGGCTTGGCCACACCATTGCTTTTGTGGCCGCAACAGTGGCCACAATCGCCAAGAAGGAGTAAAGAGCACGAAGCTGATGGGGACTAACGATCCGATCATTCATCATGTGATGTCTCAGGCTGGATGGCTACAGGTAGGGGTGGAAGTTCCCGCTCGAGTAAACGCATATAGAGAATACCAAACACAAAAACAGCGATGCCTGAAAATACCAATGACCCCATGTCGTCATGAAAGAAGCGAAACAGCCCACTTCCTTTGCCGCTTCCATTCGCTACACATAGGGCTAGAATCGCAATTCTTATTGTGTTGCTGGCTAGGCCGATCAGCGGTGCGAGGCTGAAGACGATAATACGGCTCATTAATGATCTCAGAGGAAAGGCGAGTTGGAATATTACGGCGATGCAGATAACCTGAGCAATCATGTCAACCCCATTGCACGCAGGGAGCACCTCAACGCCCCCGGTTGGCATGAGAACGCTTTTGTTTCGTACAATATTTTCGAATCCGAGAATGCCGAGCCAGAAGCCGCTAAGGTTCGCCGTTAAGACACTCAGCGGGTCTTGAGGAATTAGCTTCATAATAATGTTAAAGGCTGGAAGCATCAGCAAACAGAGAAGTGAATCACGAAATCTCCCGATTCCTTTGATGGGCTCGCAAAGCAGTGCCAGGGCAATGCAACCAACCAGAGGCAGAATGAAAATCATCCCATCCCAATGAAGGATGATTGCCGTGCGAGCAATCACCCAGCTCAGAAGAGCAGATCCCACGACTAAGCCTGGCCATTGAGGATTGGGATCAAGGAATTCCAGCTGGTCTTCTAGGCAGATCAGGGCACCACCCCAAATCAGAGCTGCAAACACCGTGATGTGCTCATCCTGGCTGCTTTGAAAAACGGAAAGATTCTGGATCGCTACAACCGCCGCCAGCAGAAGCCATAAGTTTCGGGGAGTGGCCGGAGGAATGGGCGGGATTTTGGCCTTGAGGCTGGGTGGAATATGGCTTAAAAGTTGGATCATGGAGCAGTGGATAGTTTGGCGGTGGCGGAATGGACTGGATCAGTCGCTCGTCCGTCGAGTTTTCTTACACTGGTTGTTGTCTCTACATGGTTTCCCTTTTTGTACTCTGGCACTAACCGTGAGAGGGCTTGTATTGTAGCTTCCTCATCCCATTGCTCAAGCGCATCTCTTAGTGCTTTGACCATCGGTGCAAGGTCCGAGCTGTTGTGGTTTGGCTCTTTGGCTTTGCGAATTAGGGGATGTTGTGTGGCCTCATCCTGAGCGCTAATCAGTAATTCTTCGTAGAGTTTTTCACCGGGCCGCAAGCCGCTGTACTGAATCGAGATATCGCCATTGGGATTCTGTTCATCTCTTACACGAAGTCCAGATAGTTCAATCATCTGGCGAGCTAGCTCCGCGATACGCACCGGCTCTCCCATATCCAGAAGGAAGAGTTCTCCACCTTGCGCCATGCCGGTGGCCTGCAACACCAACTGAACCGCTTCCGGGATGGTCATGAAGTAGCGCGTGATTGCTGGGTGGGTCACGGTGATTGGACCTCCTTTGGCGATCTGCTCATGGAAGAGTGGGATCACCGATCCTGATGATCCGAGTACGTTTCCGAACCGAACCATGGTCATGACCGGCTGGCGGCCAACCAGATCGGCGGCGGCTGCCTGGATCAGGAGTTCACAAACCCTTTTGCTGGCTCCCATCGCATTCGTGGGCCTGACAGCCTTATCGGTGGAAATCAGGGTTAGACGTTCAACGCCAGCGGCAATGGCAGCGTGAATCACTGATTGGGTTGCGCGGAGGTTGTTTGAAATTCCTGCGCACAGATTGGATTCGATCAGAGGTACGTGTTTGTAGGCGGCCGCATGGAAAATGGTCTGCACATCGTGTTCACGACAGATCTTTGTCAGTCTTATGACATCTGAAGCATCGCCAAGGATCGGTTTGAGTTCGTTTCGTGGGTTTTCGAGTCTGAGTTCTTTTTCAATGCTGTAGAGAGCGTATTCATTTAGGTCGAGTAGCAGGAGCTTGCTGGCTTCAAGTGCGAGGATCTGCCGGCATAATTCACTGCCAATCGATCCACCCGCACCTGTCACAAGCACACATTTACCTTTTACACTCACTCCTAGAAGCTCGGGATCTGCTTTGCTTGGTTCCCTGCCAAGCAGATCTTCAATGAGGACTGGTTGAATGTCGCTAACAATTCTCTGGCCATTGGCTAGCTGCGCCAGGGAGGGTATGGAGAGCACTTCCAGGCCGAGATGGCTGAGTTGATCAACCAGATGTCTTTTCCGTTCCCGTGAAAGAGAAGGAATGGCTAGCAGGACTTTATTGACGCCATGATCAATCGCCAAGGAGCGAAGGCGAGTCGGACTATGAATTTTCAGATTCTGAAGCGTTCTTCCGTGGATTTGTACATCATCATCTAGAAACCCAATAATGCGAAACCGGCGGTCATTGCGCAAGGCATTGAGGAGGTTCATTCCCGTCTGGCCAGCACCGTAGATCAAGGTTGAGTTTCTTTGTTCACCAGAAATTTTTTTACTGCTGTTTTGATCGAGTTGGGTGACCAGCACGTCCCGCAGCACGATGCGGCTGCCGATCGCCCCCCCCGAGAACAGCAGCAAATAGAGCAACCAGAAGGACCGCGGCGGTTGGGCGCCGCCCAACAGGGTGTTCGCCATCAATAGGACCAGCACCATGACGACGGCACGGGGAATCAGGCCATAGAGCGAGTGGCTTCCCGCGTAGCGGGTGAGCCCCCGGTACCAACCGGAGAACAGCAATACGGGGAGCCCGCTGATTAGGGCGAGCCACGGCAACCAGTGCACGTTGGCCATGACGGCGGCCATCGTTTCTTTCTCCTGCAGGCGGAGCGCGAATGCTCCATAAAATGCAGCCAAGATCAAGAGGCCGTCAAAGGCCACTAAATAGGTGCGCCGGATTAGCACGGAATCGATCAGCCTTGCCCATGGCGTTCGATGGCGGGCTTCCTTGGGTGGGGGCGCTCCGAAAGAAGGGGCTGGGTTCTTCCTCGGTGAATGACCCACCGGCTGATCAGGGGAGGTCAGATGGGAATCCATACTGTGGTTAGTGGTCTCCGGCGAGGGGAGCAAGTTGACGCTGGCACTCACGCATGTCCTATGTTCCTCAACAATAGCCTTTACAACCTTGCCGGGTGGATTATGCAATCGTTATCCCAATTTTACGTCAGATCAAGGGCAGTTTTGGCGGCGTCTAATGTTAGTTGGATGTTTGTCCATTCGCCAGAGTTGCCGTTTCAGCACTTTACCTCGATTTTGCCTCTCGTTGGAAGCCTACGGCGTGATTGCGCTCTAGCCACAGCGCGATCAGCATTTCAGCGCCGATCAGCAGCGGCAGCGCAGCAGTGCCGCCCAGCTGACGCGTAACGGCCAGGACTCCAGTGGCGCCTCCATAAACCAGGCTGACCTTGGCATGGTTCCAGCCTCCTCGTTGCAGTCGTTGGAACAGATGCAGGCGGTGGGCTTCGAAGACTGGTTGCCCTGCCCGGAGCCGGCGCAGCACGCAGACTAGGGCATCTCCCAGCAGTGGGAAGCCCACCAGCAGAAGCGAAATCGCCTCCCATGGACCGGACTGCTGCAGCACCATTCCGGCAAACACCGCCCCGATCCAGGTGCTCCCCACATCCCCCATGAACACCTTGGCCGGACTCCAGTTCCAGCCCAGAAAGCCAAGGAGAGCCCCGGCCACCGGCCACTGCCCGGCGGCGGCCATCAGCACGACTCCGCACAGGGCCACAAGTCCGTCGAGCCCGTCCATGAAGTTGGTGAAATTGATCACCGCCGTGACAGCCACCACCACCACCGGCAGCGCCCAGATCGGCAGGGGAACAGCTGCCATCGCCACCAAAACGCAGGCCGTGGCGAGCTGGGCTGCATAGCGCAATCCTGCCGGCAGGTCGTAGCGATCATCGAGGAGACCAACCAGGGCCAGGGGACAGCAGATCAGTGGGATCCAAGCGCTTGCGCCCACCCCCCAGGCGAGGCTGAGCAGGCTCCCGATCAGGACGAATACGACACCGCCGCCCCTGGGTGTGGCAATCCGGTGGGAGCTGCGGGCGTTGGGCTGATCGAGCAGCTGTCTCCGCAGCCACGGGATCAGCCCCCAAAGCAGTAACCAGCTCAGCAGAGCCGAACTGCCCGCAGCAATTAAGCCGAATGACGGCATGGGCTGGTGCAGCAGAGTGAACGCCATGGTCATGGCGCTCCCGCGGCGGCTGAGGGCGGATGCCAGGCCAGCGGGGCCACGGGAAACGCTTCCGGTTCGTTGCCCAGCAAGGTGTGGACGGGGGTGAAGCCGGCGAGGTCGGCCTCCATCCTCAGGACCGCCTCAAAACCCTTGGCCGAGATCGGCAGCAGCGGGGCGGCCAGCAGGTGAAAGACGGCTGGGGGCAGGGGTAGCAATCGGCACCGCCCGGCCCGATCCAGGGGATCGCGTTGCCTGGCTGCCTGCTGCAGACGTTGCAGCATGGTGGTGTAGGTGAGGCTTTCATCTCCGCCGAGGGTGATGCGATGGCTGGATGGGGCTCCCGTCTCCCTGGCGGCTCCATCCGCCAAGTGGAGGGCCGCCGCAGCTAGCTGGCGCCCATGGATCGGTTGGCGGAGTCCTGTTTCTGCCGGCAGGGGAAGGAATGGCACCCGTCGCATCATCTGCAGGAGCCGGCTGAGATTCTGATCACCCCGGTTTCCGGCCTGCCCGTAGATCAGGGTGGGCCGCAGGATGCGGCAGGGGATGGAGGCCGTCTTGCATGTGGCGGCCACGCTGTCCTCGGCCCGCAGCAGCCGCTCCACCAAGCGGCGGTCTTGACGGTTGGCGGCAAAGCGCTTGGTGATCACTGAAGACGAGGAGCAGGCCACCACCGCGGCGATCGGGAACGGCCGGCCCAGGCCGGCCAGGGAATCTTGAAGGGCCGCCAGGAACGGAGCCAGTAGCCAGATCGGCGCAAAGCTCACCAGCAGGGCCCCCTCTGGCAGGGCCTCTGGGCTGGGGAGGGAGGCCGCGTTGAGGTCGATGGCGAGAAAGCGATCGACGGGCCAGCCTGGCGGTTGTCTCCTTCCGGCCACCACCACGGGCCGTTCGGCGGCCAGATCCAGACAGGCGGCACCGCTGGCGGTGGTGGCCCCGAACAGAAGAATGGGAGGCGTGCTTTTCGTCATGGCCTGCCCGGCGCTGGTTCGAAGCGGCTGAGGATCCTTTGCCCGTAGCGCAGCGCAAACGGCACCGGCCAGAACGCCCCGAAGGCCCTCCGGTAGGCCTGGCGCACTTCATGCAGGCGGCGGCGGGTCTGCTGGCCGCTCACCCCACCGTCGCCCATGTGCACCAATTCGAGATCGCTGCGGCACACCTCCAGGCCGGCATGGGTGGACAGCCGCAGGAAGTAATCCAGATCGGCTGAGAGGCGGAAGCCTTCCGCGTAGTGGGCCACCCTGGCCCGCGCGCCCGGCCCGATCAGGGTGGCCTGGTGGGGCGGGGTGGACCCCAGCAGCAGCGAGCGGCGGTAGGAGTGGCGCCACCGGAAGGCGGTGGTTCGGGAGGGAGTTGGCGGGAGTTCTGCGGTGAGTTGGTAGTAGCGCCCGCGGCAGACCAGAAGGTCGGGAATGCGGCCGCTCCGGCTGCAGCGTTCCAGTCTGTCGCCGGCCGCCGCGAGCACCTCCGGACCAGCTGCCCAGTCGTCGCTCCCCCAGAACAGGAGCCAGTCGGTGGGCCCTGCCAGGGCGAAACCCTGGTTCATCGCCCCGAAGATTCCGGGTGATTGGGTGTCCTGGCCCAGCCAGCGGAAGCGCCGGTCGCGGTGGCAGAGAGCATCCAGCCAGGCCCGGTGCTCGGCGCCGCTGCCCCCGTCGACGAACGTCACCTTCCAGTTCCCCTCGGTTTGGCCCTGGAGCGAGGCCACGAGCCGCGGTAGCAGCCGGTGGGAATTGCGGGTGGGCACGATCAGATGAATGGGGTACACACTGGCTGCCGCCCCGGAGGCGCCGCTGGCCACGTGGGTCGACGCCGCGCCCATATCAGCTCCGCCTGCGAATCACCATGGGGCCCAGCACCAGCACATCCATGCGGGTGCGCAGGAAGCAGTCGAGGGCCTGGCCAGGGGTGCAGACGATCGGTTCGTTCTCATTGAACGAGGTGTTGAGCACCATCGGCACGCCGGTGCGCTCCGCGAAAGCGCGGATCAGTCGGTAGTAGCGGCCGTTGCCGGCCTCGCTCACGGTCTGCAGCCGGCCGGTGCCATCCACGTGGGTCACCGCTGGAATCAGGGTCCGTTTCTCTTCCCGGATTGGATACACCTGCATCATGAACGGCACGTCGCCATCACGCTCGAACCACTCCGGCACCGCCTCCCGCAGCACCGAGGGGGCGAAGGGGCGGAAGGATTCGCGCCGCTTGATTTTGAGATTCAGAATGTCCTTCATGTCCGCCCGGCGTGGATCGCCGAGGATCGAGCGGTGGCCGAGGGCCCGCGGCCCCCATTCCATCCGTCCGTCGAACCAGCCGATCACGAGCCCATCGGCGATGGAGGCGGCCACCTGGTCACACAACTGCTCTTCGGCGGGCCGTTCGATGGTGCAGCCGGCCTCCTGCAGGGCGGTCGCACGGCCTGGGTCGGCCAGCAGCGCTTCGATGGCCGTCTCGCTGGCTTCGCTGCCCAGGTAGGCGTTGCGCATCGGCTGGCTGCGGGGATTCCCCAGGCCATGCCACACCTCGAGGGCGGCGCCGAGGGCACCGCCGGCGTCGCCGGCGGCCGCCTGCACGTACACCTGGCGGAACGGCGTGGCCACCGTGACCTTGCCGTTAGCCACGGAGTTGGCGCCGCAGCCCCCGGCGATGCAGAGGTTGTCGGTGGGATGGCGGCGGTGCATCGCCTTGAGGAGGTGGAAGAAGGCTTCCTCGTACATCAACTGGGCCGAGCGGGCGATGTCCATGTGGTGCTGCTCCAGGGGCTGCTCGGCCCGGCGGGCCGGGCCGAGCAGGGTCTCCAGGGCAGGACTCCAGTGCTGGCCCACGGTGGGAATGCCGTTGCTCCACTGGTGCGGCAGGTTCTGGCCGGCGTGCTGGAACCAGCGCAGGTCGAGGCGGTAGGTGCCGTCCTCCTGGAGCCGCACGATGCGCCGCATGGCCTCCATCCGGGTGGGCTGGCCGTAGGGGGCAAGGCCCATCACCTTGTATTCATCCCCGTAGTGGGGGAATCCGAGATATTGGGTGATGGCGGTGTAGAAGGCGCCGAGGGAGTGGGGGAACCAGATCTGGCCATCGATCGCCAGCTCCGTGTCCCTGCCGTAGCCCCAGGCGCCGCTGGAGAAATCACCAAAGCCATCCACCGAGACCACCGCTGCTTCCTGGTAGGGGGAGGCGTAGAAGGCCGAAGCCAGGTGGGCACGGTGGTGCTCCACGAAATGGAGTTGGGCCCGGATCGTCTGATTTGGGAAGGCGGTGGCGAGCTGGTCGGCCAGGCCGGCCCGTTCCCGCTTGTTGCGCCAGCGGGCCAGCAGGAAGCGGGGATCGGGGCGCGAGGTGGCCGTGTAAAGGAGTTTGCGCAGCCGGTGGGCGCCCGGCAGGGAGTTGATGGCGATGTGATCGACATCGCCGATTGCCACACCCGCATCGGCGAGGCACCAGGCGATCGCTTCGGAGGGGAAGCCGGCCCAGTGCTTGATGCGGCGAAAGCGCTCCTCCTCCGCTGCAGCGATGATCTCCCCATCGCGGACGAGGGCCGCCGCGGCGTCGGCATGGAAGGCGTTGATCCCGAGAATGAGCGTCATGGATGGGGAAGGTCGATCGCCAGGTGGTGGCTGAGCCAGCTCTCCAGAACCATGAGGTTCCAGCGGCGGTACCAGGGCCGCAAATCCAGGCCCGCTGGGGTGGAGGGTACCCGCAGAGCGAGTGGAGATTGGGGGTCGTCCAGCCAGAGCTGGAAGGGGAACCGGAATCCCTGCTTGGGCCGGTTTGTGAACCAGACTGGCAGTTCGGGAACGCTGGCCTGGAGCAGCGCCTTGCCCGGCGCTAAGCGAAGCGACGGAACGATCGGGGCGAGTTGGCCCTGCAGGGAGGCGTCCACGTAGGGGAGACGGAGCTCCAGGGCCGTGGCCATCGCCATCGCATCACTATCGGGCAGCAGTTGATTGCGTAGATAGCGGCTGCCCTCCAGCCAGGCCACGCCTTCGGTCGGATCCAGTCCATCCGGGGGGGCGTCGTCGCTGGCCCTGGCCAGGAAGCCCTGGGGGGCAGGCAGGCCCCAGTGCCGCATCAGGGCCTCGACCTCCGGATTGGTGAACTGCCCTCGCAGGCAGCGGTGGGCCGCCTGCAGGGAGGGGGCACCCCGGAACAATTCCGCGAGCCGTTGGCGCTTCTGGTCGCGTCCCCCCGGACTCCGGCTCAGGGCCGCGGCGGCCAGGGGGCCAAGCGGTCCGAGGCGGCGGCGCCAGCGATGCAGGCGGGGCACCGTGCGGAAACTCGGGTAGCCCCCGAACAGCTCATCACCACCCAGGCCGGAGAGGGCCACCTTCAGCCCCCGCTCGCTGGCCAGCCGGGAGACGCACCAGGTGTTGAAGCCGTCGATGGAGGGTTGGTCCTGGCTGGCCAGGAATTTGGGCAGCCAGGTGCGGGCCTGCTCGGCGCGCAGGGTCAGGGGCGTGTGGTCGGCTCCGAAGAGGGCTGCGATTTTCGCCGCCGGCTCGGACTCATCGAATCCCTCGCTGCCAGGGTCGTCGAAGCCGATGGTGAACGTGTGCAGGCCAGGCGGCGCCAGGGCCAGCAGGGCGGCCGAATCCAGGCCGGCACTGAGAAACAGGCCCACGGGCACGTCACTCACCATGTGGGCGGCCACGGACTCCCGCAGGGCGGAGCGGGTCAGCTGAATGGCCGCCTCCTGATCGTTGATGGGAGAAGGGCGGTTTGAGCTCTCCCGGTTCCGGCCCATCAGCAGGCTCTCCGGCAGGGGCCACCAGGGCTCGATCCGGCTCGCCCCATCCCTCCAATGGAGCCAGTGGCCTGCTCCAAGGCGCCTCACCCCGGCCACCAGGGTGGCCGGTTCGGGCACCGAGCCGGTGGCCAGGTAGGCGGCGATGGCCTCAGGGTCGCATTGGCGGGGGATCCGGCCGCTGGCCAGCAGGGCCCGCAGTTCCGAGGCAAAGGCCAGCTCCCCGGAAGGGCCCTGCCAGATGTAGAGCGGCTTGATGCCATGGGGATCGCGGGCCAGCAGGGCGCTGCCGTCGCGTGTGTCCACCAGGCAGAAGGCGTACATGCCCCGCAGATCGCTCAGTCCTGCGCGTCCCCGTCGGGCCATCCAGCGCAACAACACCTCGGTGTCGCCGCTGCCCTCGAACCGCTCGCCCTCCGCCTCGAGCCGTTGGCGCAGGCTGGCGTGGTTGTAAATCTCGCCGTTGAACACCAGCTGCCAGCGGCCGCAGGGGGACGCCATGGGTTGGTGGCCGCTAGGGGAGAGATCGAGAATGGCCAGACGCGTCTGCACCAGGCAGAAGCTGGCGTCTTGCCAGGTGCCAGCGTCGTCCGGCCCCCGGTGGGCGATGGCCGGGCGCACCCGATCGGCAAAGGAACCAGGCTCCGCCCCGAGCAGGCCCGCGATGCCGCACATCAGCCCGCCTCCGGTTGGGGGATGGCCAGATGGGGCCAGGTGGCCCGCAGCTGCCGGCGGAAGGTGGCCCGGGCGGCGGCCGTGCTCGCGTTGTCCGAGATCCACTGCAGTGCCCCCTGGGCCAGGCGCTCTCGGCAGGGCCGGTCGGCCGCGATGGAGGCGATGGCGCTGGCCAGGGCCTCGGGATCGGAGGCGACCAATTGGCCGGTCCTTCCATTGAGCACGTACTGCTCCGGACCACCACAGCGGGTGCTCACCACCGGCGTGCCGCAGGCCATGGCTTCCAGGGCCGCGATGCAGAGTCCCTCCTGGTGGGAGGGGATCACGAAGACATCAAGGGTTTGCAGCAGCCGCGCCAGCTCCGGGGGCTCGAGGGGGGGATGGCAGTGCACCTGCTGCGTGATCCCCAGTTGCTGCAATCGGGATTGCAGCACGCTCACGTCCTTCTCGCCGGCCAGGTGGAGCTCCACCGGCGCCCCCTGTTGATGCAGCAGCTGGATAGAACGCAGCAGCAGGTCGATGTTTTTGCGGGGGTCGGCGTAGCGGCCGGCGAAGCCGATCCGCCAGGGCACCACGGCGGTGGGCTCGGGCCGGAAGATGGCGCTGTCCACCGGCATCAGCAGCACATCCGCCACGGGGCGCCCGGCCAGCTGCTCCAGGGCGTCGGCGGTGTACTGGCTCAGGGCCAGGATCTTGCCCTCGGGGGCCCGGAGCACCTGCCGTTCCAGCCGGCGCAGCACCGGTCCGTTCAGACCCCGGTCGAGCAGGCGGCGGGGCAGGCTGAAGCTCCGCACCCGGTTGGCGCGATCCGCTTCCCACGGGGTGGCCACCCAGGCCAGGAAGGGCAGGCCCAGCCGGGCATAGGGCAGGGCGCAGAGGGGGTTTCCCGTCACCGAGAGGTGCAGCTGGCAACTGGCGATCCGATCGCGCCAGGCCCGGCGGGGCAGGTAGTGGGTGAACTCCAGCTCCGGGAACCAGCTGCCCAGGGCATGGGCCTCGTGGTCGCCGTAGGCCCGTTGATCAAGGGCGGCTGGCCGCCTCCCGCTCGGCAGGGCGTAGAGGGGCACGGAAAGGGACGGATGCTGGCTCCAGGGCGCGTACCACGCATACACAGGCTCAATGTCGAGCTCCTCAAGCAGGCCCGTGATGCAGCGGGTCATGGTGGGGACGCCACCATCGATCGGTTCGATCGTGCTGATCAGCGCCCTCAGCCTTGCGCCGCTCATCCCTTGAGGAAGTCGAAGAGGTCGCGGTTCTCGCGCACCCAGCGGATCAGGTCACGCACGCCATCGTTCACCCCGATCTGCGGTTGCCATCCCATCAGCTCACCGGCCTTGCGGATGTCGCACACGAACACGGGTTGATCGCCCGGGCGGGTTGCGCCGGTGCGGGGGGTGATGGTGATCTCCAACTCCTCCTGCAGGAACCCGAGCAGATCCCGCAAGCAGAGGGTATTTTCCGGACCTCCACCGATGTTGAAGGCCTGGCCACTCACAACGCTGCGATGGTCCCAGGCGGCCTCGTAGGCCCGGGCCAGATCCTTCACGTTCAACACGTCACGGGTCTGCCAGCCGTCGCCGTAAAGGGTGATCGGCTTGCCGAGCAGGGCCGCAATGCTGAACCAGGCCACCCAGCCCTGGTCTTCGATGCCGAACTGGCGGATGCCGTAGATGCAGGACTGGCGGAAGCTGCAGGTGTGCAGGTCGTAGATGCGGGCGTAATCGATGGTGTATTGGTCGGCCACCCCTTTGGAGCAGCCGTAGGGCGAGTGGAAATCCAGCGGCTGGTGCTCCGGGACCCCGAGGGGTAGCTGCTCAAAGCGATAGCCGTGTTCCCCCAGCACCACCGGCACAGTTTCCATGCCGCCGTAGACCTTGTTGGTGGAGGCATAGAGCACGAAAGCCTCGGGCGCCCGCAGCCGCACGGCCTCCATCACGTTGAAACTGCCGAGGGCATTGATCTCGAAATCTTCCCTGGGGTTGGTGTAAGAGGTGGTCACGGCCACCTGGGCGGCCAGGTGGAGGACCATGTCGGGCTTGCGCTCGGCAAACACGGCCGCCAGCGCCTCGAAATCGCGAATATCGACCTGGTGGAAGCCGATCTCGGGCCGCTGCTCGAGCAACCAGGCCAGGTTCTTCTCGGTGCCCCGGCGGGAGAGGTTGTCCACGATGCTCACCGTCCAGCCCCTGGAGGCGAAGTGGAGGGCGGCATTGGTGCCGATGAAACCGGCGCCGCCGGTAATCAGGATCGAAGCCATCAACCGGGACGGTGGGATTGGGGGGGAAACAAGGTGAGCGTAAGCCGCCCGGCGGGCGAACTCCGGATCATGTCCGTGAACCGGCCTTGTCCGGGAGCCTGTTCGTCAAGGGCTCTCCGGAAGAGAGGGCGGCCGTGGGGAGGTCGACCTGCCGCTTCCGTGAATCGTCCAGCATGAGGACCAGCAGCAGTTCGGCGTAGGCGCGCTGCAAGGCGTAGATCAGACCCGCCCTGCCGTCGAGGAATCCACCGCGCAGCACCAGGCAGAAGGTGAGGGCCGCCAAGGGCGAAAGCGGGGTGTGCTTGCGGAGCCGATCCACCCACGACAGCCTGTGGCTCGGTGTGCCGAGCAGATTGGCCGCTTCGATGCGCAGATACTTCTGCTGGGAGCCCAACCAGCGCTCGAGCGGCTTGCGATCGTCATGGAGGAGGGGGATGGCCAGCGGAGCCACCTCGCCCTGGACGTCCACCCGGTGGCCGTGACCTTCATCGCAGTAGCGCCCCCGGCGGGTTCGATAGAGGCAGGTTCGTGGGGGCAGGAGGGAGCCCCGCAGCGGCCGGCCGTCGATGCAGTAGCGAAAAGGGAGACGGAAGCCTGCGAGATTCTCCCGATCGGCCCGCTCCAACAGGCTGGGCATCAAGCGGGCCAACTCCGCGGGAACGCCATAGTCGGCATCGAGGCTGAGCACCCACTCCGTGCTGATTCGATCGAGCCCGAAGTTGCATTGCCCGGCAAAACTATCGAACTCCCGATGCAAGACCCGCACGTTGGGGTGGGCAGCCAGCAACTCCAAGGTTCCGTCGGTGCTGCCGCTGTCGATCACCAGAATGTCGCTGAGCCACCACAGGCCAGCCAGGGTGCGGCCGATGTTGGCGGTCTCGTTCCAGGTGAGGAGGAGGGCCGTCAGGGGGAGTGATCTCATCGGGCCGTGTTGAAGGACTGGCCGGGTGATGGCGGCTGGGATTGCAGGTAGGCCTGTTGGGCCTGCTGACGGGCGATCAGGGTGGGCACGGTGAGAAAAGATCCGAAGCAGATCCCCAACAGGATCAGAATGAATGGATCTGAGTAGACCTGGGCAGCCGAAAAGAAGAACACCAGGTTGGCAAGGCCGAAGGCCACCAGGCCCAGCAACAGGGCGGCGACGCGGGGCTCCAGCAGGCGCAGTAATCGGAAGTTCCTTCTTAAAGTGAGAAGAACTAGAACGGCAATTGCTCCCCCTGCAATGATTCCGGGTAGGCCTAACTCGGCCACAATTCTTCCACCTCCCCCTTCTGATACATAGCCCAGGCTCCGAATGCCCTGCCGGGCCGTAATGGTGGCATCGTCAAGCTTGAGGTTCCCAAGATTGGCGCCAGCCCCCACCCCCAGCCCAAAGCCTTGGGAGACCTCGAGTGCCCTGAGCAGAGCACCGATGCCCTGGGATTGGAAACGGTTCAGCAGTTCGTCCCTGGCGCTCAGGGATCGATTCAGGTAGGTGTCGAAGGAATCTCCTTTGGCCGTGATCAGAAAGAGGGCGTAGGCCCCATAGGCCATGGCGGATCCCCCCAGCACGCTGCTGATCACCCGCTCCCGCGATGCAGGGGAGGCCCTACGGCTAAAGAGCAGCAAGTAGAAGGCGGTGAACACCAAGACAAGCACCAGGGCCTTGCGGCGACCGGTGGGGATTGTGAGATAGGCGAAGGCTGCGGCCAGGACGAACAGCAACGTCTGCTTGCCCCTTTCTTGGGTGCTGACCGCGAGGGTGATCGAGAAACAGGCTCCGGCGGCAAGGTGCCAGGCGGCGACCTCACTGGTGCGCCAGAGGCCAGAAACCCCTGCGGCGGAAAAGCCCTCAAAGGTGATCAGAATGCCCTTGCCAACTTCCTGGAAGAGAACGCTATCGAGGCCACGGAAGTCGAGCCAGGCTGATATTCCAAATAAACTACAGAATACGACGTAGGTGATGATCGTTCTTTGCAATGCCCTGGGATTGCATCCCACTTCGTAGCCGGCCCATAGGGCTACGGCGGGTGCCACGTAAAAGGCGACGCCTAGGCCCATGAGTCGGATGTCTCCGAAGCGGAGAAAGGAATTCATCGCCTGGGCTGCGATCACGGCGAAGTACAGGGGAATCCAGTCGAGTATTTCTGGCACTGTCCAGAACATGCTGCGCAGATCGATCCTGCCTTTGTTCTGCTCATAGATCACCAGGATGGTGAGAACGAAGCTGATCAGCACCAAGCCCACCAAGGTGCTGGGTTGGTCCGGTGTGATCTTCCGGATTGGATCCTGCAGAAAGCCGATCACGACGGTGATCAGCAATCCTGCTCGCCAGTTGCCATCGAGCAGGACCACGGCGAGGCTGCCGAACATCAGAAGCAGGAACAGCGATGTCATCGACGGGCTTCGGGGGGGGCTGATGCGGATGCCGCTGGGCTGGGGCGGTGTGCCTTCACGATGTCGGTATAGGTGGCTGCCAGGGACGTGGCGATGGCTGGCCAGGCCAGCCGCTTGATCGCCAGGCTACGGGCTGCCTGACGGGTTGCAGGGCTGGGACCCCCGAGGGCTTCCGCGAGGGTACGGGCCAGCTCGGGGGGGGTACTGGCACAGACCAGGCCGGCTCCCGCCGCTGCCACCAGCTCGGACACGGCCACCTCGGGCGAAAGGATGGCCGGGGTGCCGGCCGCCAGGGCTTCCACCACGGCGATGCCGAAATTTTCAGCCGCGGAGGGCAGCACCAGCCAGTCGGCATCGGCAAGTTCCTGTTCCTTGCGCTCCCCCTCCACCTGGCCGAGCCACAGGCAGCGATCCCCCAGGCCAAGGGACTCGGCCTGGTCCCGGAGCTGCCGCTCATAGCTGGGTTCACCCTGGCCGGCGATCCTCAGTTCCCAGGGCTTATCGGGCCGTTGTTGGTTCAGCAGGGCCAGCGCCTCCAGCAGGCGATCGAGTTGCTTCTTGGGATGCAGCCGCGAGAGGAACAGAAAACGGGTGATGCCATCGGAGAGGTCGCCTTCTTCCTTGGCCCTGTGGCGGGTTCGGGTGTTCAGCCGTACCCCGAGGGGCAGCACCAGAGCCGGGGGGCTCAGGCCGAGTGCCGCCACCTCATCCCGTTCAGCCCCGGAGGTGAAATGCAGGGCAGCGGCCCCATTGAGGTTGCGCTGCTCGATCAGCCGCAGCATCCAGAGCTTGCGAGAGCGGCTCTGCGCCAGGCTCCAGGGACTGAGCTGGCCGATCGTTCGCACCAGGTAGGGAATCCTGGCGTGGCGCGCCTCACGCATGGCCCAAGTGGAGGGAAACGAGAAGATCGCATGGACGTGCAGGAGGTCGTAGTTGTGGATATGGCCTTTGAGCCACCACACCAGATCGGGGCTGAAGGCGAACTCCCGAAGGGCGGCAACGGGGGGACTCCAGCGTGGAAAGGCGATCAGAGGCAGGCCCTGGCGGTCGATCCAATGCCCGGTGGGCAGCGAGGGATCGACGCCTGGACCGTGGTCATTGGTGGTGAGGATCGCGGCGTCGACTCCCCGCTGGCGGAGGGCTGCCACCATTTCCAGCACCGCCTTGCTCGGTCCGCCCCGCAGCGGGCTGATCGAGGGGATCACATGGAGAACCCGGAGGGGGGCGCTCATCGCTCCTTGGCGGCAGGGGTTCTCCCGACCACCCGCATCACCCCGGCCCGGATCCCGGCCGCTGCTGCCTCCACCGTGAACCCTTGCTCCACCAGATCCTTGCCTCGCTGCCCCATCCGGCAACTGGTTTCCGGATCAAGGGCCATGCGGGCCAGGCAGGACGCCAGAGCGGAGGAATCGCCACAGGGGTAGCTCAGGCCTGTTTCCCCTTCCACGATGAGGTCCTCCCTGCAGCCCACCAGGTCGCTGACCACAGCCGGCAGGCCGCAGGCCATGGCCTCATTGACCACCAATCCCCAGGTCTCCCCGTGGTCGGAGGGGAGCACCAGGCAATCGCTGGCGGCGTAGGCCGAGGCGATGGCCGATTGGTTGAGGAAGCCGGCAAAGCTCACCGGCAGGCCTTGGGCTGCCACCTGAGCGCGGCAGGCCTCCTCCAGATGGCCGCTGCCCACGATCAGCAAATGAAGCGGGCGTGGGCTTGTTGGAGCTTGCTCCTTGAGCAGGCGCATCGCCTCCAGCAGGTCCTGGGGCCGTTTTTTGTCCTGAAGTTTGCCTGCGAACAGAAAGCAGAAGGCCTGCTCAGGGATTCCCCAGCGCTGGCGCAGGGCCTGGCGTTGGTTGCGCTGCTCGGCGGCTTGGGCGGCGAAGCTGGCGTTGTCGATGAAGTGGGGAGAAGGGATCAGCCGATCCTCAGGCACGCCATTGCTTCGGTACCAGCGGGCATTGGCCATCCCCACCGGCAGCCCCACCGCCACCCCCCGGAACAGGACGCGATAGATCTGATTGAGCAACCAGGAGCGGGGTCTGGCCCCGTTGGAATCCATCCGCAGAATCACCGGGATCTGCAGCAGCCGGGCCACCAGATGCACCTGCACCAGGCCTAGGAAATGCCAGCCGGTGAGGAAGATCGCATCCGGCCGCAACCGGGAGGGTCCCCAGCCCAGCTCCACTAGGGGGTTGGCCAGCCACACCCCGCCGTAGCCGCTGGTGATGCCCCGGCCGTGGCCGCTGCGGGCCTGGTGCCAGGGGTAGCCCTCCAGCAGGGGCACATCCCAGGTGAAGGCCACGCCGAAGCCCAGCCCCTGGGTGCGCGCATCCGGCAGGGAGAGGTAGAGAACATCGCTCGCCAGGGCCGGATCGGCGGCCAGGCTGCGGAACATCGGGGTGTGGTA
>Ga0209597_1000082_pt1 | contig 55752 bp, 38 predicted proteins | sample M_140625_MF_Meta_FD_187316 | JGI IMG/M metagenome (GOLD analysis project Ga0209597, IMG submission 187316) | Freshwater microbial communities from Lake Montjoie, Canada to study carbon cycling - M_140625_MF_MetaG (SPAdes) (version 2) | ecosystem: Environmental > Aquatic > Freshwater > Lake... | reverse complement strand
AAAAAAAAAAAAAAAAAGGAATACATTTTGAAGAAAAGCACAGGACGACATGTGAAAATAAAACTAATAAGGTTGGAAGAGTATTCAAAAGAAGATGAAGGAGAATTATCAAATGAGAAATATGAAAATAAACATAAAACAAATATTAATTTTTCCGATGGTTGTTTAAGAAATTTTATATATAATGCTTTAGAAAATGAATGGAAATTGAAAAAAATAGGCAACAAATATTTTTGTTCAAAAAGACACAAGGGTGATAAGCACGTTTATCAAGCAGGTTATTTGAAAGATTTTTTATTAGATAATTTTACATTAGAATGATTTTAACAATTTATTACTTTTTTTTCAACATTTTTTCTGAGTTTTTCTGAGGATATTATTTTTTTTGTTTAGGTATTTTTGAATGCAAGGGTTTTTCGATAAGTATTTGAGTATTTTCAAGATTCTGATTAATTAAATTAATTTATTTAATTAAACAACAAACGTAAAATTTTTTTCTTTAGCAATATTATAACAACATAAAATGGCAGGAGGATTAATGCAACTTGTAGCCTATGGCGCCCAGGATGTTTATCTGACGGGAAACCCTCAGATTACTTTCTGGAAAGTATCTTACAAACGTCACACCAACTTTGCAATGGAGTCTATTGAACAGACTTTTAACGGTCAGGCTGATTTCGGTCGTCGCGTGACTTGCACCATTAGCCGCAACGGCGATCTTGCATACCGCACTTACCTTCAGGTAACTCTTCCTGAAATTAACCAGAGTATGAGGAACACTGTTTCCGCCGGCGGCGTTACCGGTGTTTATGCCCGTTGGCTCGATTTTCCCGGTGAACAGCTCATTTCTCAGGTTGAGGTTGAAATCGGTGGTCAGCGCATTGACCGCCAGTACGGTGACTGGATGCACATCTGGAATAACCTCACTTTACCCGTTGACCAGACACCCGGTTACTACGGAATGGTTGGAAATACCACCGAACTCACCTTTATTACCGACCCTTCATTCAATGATGTTGACGGTCCTTGCCAGAGCAACGCTCCTCGTCAAGTTTGCGCTCCCCGCAATGCCCTCCCTGAAACCACTCTCTATGTGCCATTTCAGTTCTGGTACTGCCGCAATCCCGGTCTTGCCCTTCCCCTTATCGCTCTTCAGTACCACGAAGTCAAGATCAACCTCGATATTCGCCCCATTGACGAGTGTCTGTGGGCTGTTGGCTCTTTGAACACCGCCAACTGCCCTGTTGATGGTGGTCGTGTTACTGCCGCTTATAACCAGTCCCTCGTTGCCGCATCCTTGTACGTCGACTACGTGTTTTTGGACACTGATGAGCGCAGGCGCATGGCTCAGAACCCCCACGAGTACCTCATTGAACAGCTGCAGTTCACTGGTGACGAGTCCGTTGGTTCCTCTTCCAACAAGATTAAACTCAACTTTAATCACCCCGTGAAAGAACTCATTTGGGTCGTTCAGCCAGATCAGAACGTTGACTACTGTTCATCCCTCGACTGCAACCAGCTTCTCTACCGTCTTCTCGGTGCCCAGCCCTTCAACTACACTGACGCAGTTGATGCCCTTCCCAACGCCATTCACGCATTCGGAGGTCCTGATGCCGTTGAACAATACATTGATGCTTCCGGTCTCTTCTACGATGCCGGTGCCATTGATGAAGCTGCTGCTACTACTGAACAGTGGTGGGACGCTGTTCACGGCGGTGTTTACAACGAAGCCAACTTTGGTCAAGGAACCACCTTCAACCCAATTACACAACACCCTTACGGCAACTCTGGTGTGTCCGATGCCGGCACCTTTGTTATGTCCGAGACCTCTCTTCCCCTGCATTGCTGGGGTCAGAACCCCGTCGTGACTGCCAAACTCCAGCTCAACGGTCAGGACCGCTTCTCTGAGCGTGAAGGAACTTACTTCGACCTCGTTCAGCCCTACCAGCACCACACCCGCACTCCCGACACCGGTATCAACGTATACTCATTTGCGTTGAGACCCGAAGAGCACCAGCCCTCCGGCAGTTGTAACTTCTCCCGCATTGACAATGCAACTCTTCAGCTTGTTCTTTCCAACGCCACCGTTGAGGGAACCAAGACTGCCAAAGTTCGTGTCTATGCCACCAACTACAACGTTCTCCGTGTAATGAGTGGTATGGGTGGTCTTGCTTACAGCAATTAAACACTGTTTGTGCGTGTTACAATCATTACAGTTATGATTTTATTTTAATTATTTTAATATAATTATGCATTGCATTCAATTATATTAAAAAACAAAATATGTAATTCACGCTATAAGTATTTGATAAACACAGTGCATCTTCAAAAATAAAAAGGATATACAAACACAGACAAATATTCCATCTATTACACGAATTGACATCTATATATTGTTTGTTTTTTTATTTTTATGTTTATTTTTTATTTATATCCAACGAATCAAGTCAAAATCTAGAATGGATGACTCAAACGCAGTTCATAGTCTTCAAAAATGGACTTGGTCATTCTGTCGATTTCTGGACCAGTGGAAAAGTCCTTCTCAAAATTCGAACGAGACATTGCCAGCGACAACTCCCCTCGAACGCTTTCATCCATATTTTCCATGAACCAGTCTCTAAACTCATAATACGCTTTCCAGTATTTGATGTAGCCTCCCATAATAAACAGCTTCAGTACATTTTTTACATAAGTTTCATCAATCGGTGTTGCATTTTCTTCATCAGCGGGATTCAAAAGTTCTTCATAGTTCAAATCTTTATCAAACTGACCTAGAAATCGGGCAATCAGTCTCGTGTCACTGTAACCCTTACAGTGACCACCAAATCCAAAATGATATTCAAATTCTGAACGATGTACTTGTTTTATTGGGCGCTCTAGCGCCACAAGAATAGGCTTTCCAAAAACAAAGGTTTTTATTTCTGCGACACGGACGCGTGTCTCTGCATATTGGTTGTATTCCACCTTCCATTCAAGTCCAGTAGTTAGGTGCATTTCGCAAAATTGTTTTGAAAATACATCACTCACAGTGTGAATCATGTATCCTCTTGTAACATAATGTTTATTATGCAGTTCTTTGAATTTATTTACAACATCACCTTTTGTAATTTTTTGAGCTGGCGTAGTAGTAGCCAGCAATGGTTTTGATTCGGAATCGGCAGAGCTCATTTTGTGTATTGGGTTTGGGTTGGAGTACTTGTATTTGTGTTCCTATGCTATATTAATTCGCTCCAACTCTTTATATAGGTTTGCATTTATTATTTATGCGCACACACGATGTGATGACAACGCGTCATGCAGAAGAAAACAGTTTGTTCATGTTATCTGCTTCGAGTTTATTGGTAGAAGGTAAAAACAATCTTTTAATCAAGTCGTCGTCTCGAAATCGAATGGTGTAGTCTTGCTGAATACTGTTTCTGCCGACACGTCCCATTGCCTGAATTGTTTTTTCCTGTGTCATGTCGTGTAAATCGCGGCTAATGTATCCGTGACAAAACTGATAATTTGTTCCGTAAATATAGTCAGAAGATGCAATGATTAAAAACAGTTTTTGCTCTTGTGCGAGCTCTTTTATAATTTCATTATATTTTGCATTTTTGTGGTCTGTGATTGCACCAATTCCCATTAAAAGCAGAATTTTCCAGTGAGACTCAATAGCCAACAACATGATTTTTTCCACATATGTGTCTTGAATGTCGCATGACCATGGCTTATTATTTTTGTTTTGACTTCCAGTTGCAGTTGCATCGTCGTGCCATCTTTTCAAATGAGCAGGTCGATTGGGCACGAATAAATCATTGAGCGCCGCCCGCTTCACTTGCTCATTTAGCGCTTGCAACTTATTGTTCAGTTCTTTAATTTCACCAGCATCCATTTTTTTATCGAAAAACTTGGTTGATTTTTTTTCTGTTTTTTTTGAAGCCCCATCTCCTCCACCCGCCGCTCCCGCTGTTTTTTTTTCCGCATCATTGAGCAAATCTTCCATGCGTTTTTCGACGCATTCAATTTGTTCGCATAATTTATTATTATGTTGGATTGTACCCATAATGTCGTCAATGAGCTGCGCCGGTATTTGTGCAGTTTGAAGGCAAAAACTCGCTATTTTTTCAACATCATTTGTCAAGAAAATTGTGGGTCCGTCAGTAAGCGTGTGTGCATCTGATGTGGTTACATATCCGGTGGATTCATATAGATTGTCAGCACCTTCGCCTGAATGAAAATGCTCGTATATTTGTTTCCAAACTGCGGGGTCTTGTTTTATATTTTTCAAAAGAATCAAATAATAAATTTTAATGCTAATAAGTGTAATTTCATTGAAAGATGAAAAATATCTTGAAATGCTGTATCGCGAATTTGAATATAGTTCGTTCTTGTTTACAAATGAAACAAATTCACTTATTTTATTAATTCCGAAATATCGCAACAACGTTTTATTTTTTTCACAATGAGCAACGCTGCTCAGCACATCAGAGTATTCTGAAAAAAGTGTGTGCGGAAGTTGAACGCAGCCGCCCTTGTTTACAATTGGAATTGATTTGCAACAGTCGTGACTCACAATGCTGAAAACGTCTCCGTTTACAAATCGGGTTTTAAAATCTGCAATTGTCGTTTGCAGCTCCCTTTCGTGTGGAAGTGTTGCAGATGAGAGAATTATATTGGGTATAATATTCTGTTTCCAGTTTTTGTGAATAAGTTCATGATACTCGTGCGATTGATTGTCCATTGTAATTGTCGGTTCATCCCAAAACAGTATGATGTCTTCGGGCTTATTAAATGCGTTCATGTAAAACATTGCGTGTAAATAGGATTGAATGTCGCTAATAATGATTTCAACATTGTCTCCGACGCTGTTGTCCACCTTTCGTATCCCGCCGGTTTTCCAGTCTCTTGTTGCTTCCTTTACTGCAAAGTAATGCAGTCGTATATCGTCAACGCTTCTGCATCCAAAAGCGAATGCAATGCGCTTCTGAATCGATATTGCCGACTTGGCTAGTGCGAGTCCGACATGGCGTGCTGCGCATACGAATATTATTTTGTGTTTTTCGGATAGACCGATCGGTGTGAGTGTTTTTCCGGTTCCTGTTGGTGCAATATATAAAATAAGCTTTGGATTTGGTACTTTGCAATACGTGAATATTTGTTTTTGGTGTTCGTATAATCCAACGTCTTGATATTTTGTGCACAAGTGATTTTTTTCAATATAGTATTCAGAATATTTTATGAAATGAAACACGTCCAAGTCATCTTCACACAGTTCAAGCAAGTGTTTAACAAATGCAACAACGTGTGTGTTTACGTGGTCAATATGATTCTTTAAATTTACCATAAGTGCGTAATGATAAGACATCCAGCTGCAGCTTGCAATGTCGTTTCCGTCATCGTCGTCACTCTCGTCGTCGTCACTGTTGCCGCTTTCACTTTTATCGCTTTTATCACTTTTATCGCCTTTCTCTTGTTTATATTTATTCCAAATTGCCTTTTTATCAAGTAGTAGTTTGCATATTCTTAAAATGGTAAATTCATACACTGTCTTTACATTGATTCCATCTTTATTATTTTCAATTCGAATTGCGTCTATTTTTTTTATGGATCCTTGACCTTGTCCTTGTTTTACATGTTTATTTTTTACAGTATCCGTCGTCGTCGCCGAATGACATACAGATACAGATACAGCGGATACAGGTTCTATATTATGTTTCTTAATCATTTCATTTACAATCTCTTCAAAATATTTTTTATATAAATGAGAGTGCATTTCTTCATAGGAAGATGTTTTTAGCACTCCAATCATGGAAATATTTTTATTGTATTTTTTTTGAACATCATGATAACTGTCTTTGATTAATTTTATTATCGTCAATTCATCAGAGGAAACTGGTATTTCCATATTATTCCATTCTGATTTTGTTAATTTTCCTTGAGAAAATGTTTGATTTTGATTTTGAGGTTGCATGATGATGGGCAGACTGTTTGACTCCACTACTAATATAAATATACCAATGTATATTTATATTGATAACCTATATAATATATGAAAAATATCACAACAAGACCGCAAAACGTGTTCGTCGTGTTGCCACCCCAGTTAAGAGCGGTTATTCACTTCGTTCTCGAGGACCCAAGAAATAAATATTGATATTCAATTACAGTAATAATATTGATAATCATATTATATTATAGTAAATATAATTAAATATAATATAATATTTGGAAATTTAGGAAAAAAAAAAATATATACATAATATATAAATGTCGCAAACACGTAAAAAATCTGCAGCCGCTCGCAATCGTTTAATTAAACAAAATAACACACTGCAACTTAAGGGTGTTAGAAGGCAGAATATGGTACTTATGAAAGCTTTATCACGAAGCAAACCATCATCTTATAGTAAAACTATCAAGGCAAATGAGAAAATGCAATTAAGACAAATTCGTTCTCAAAATATGAGTTTAGCGCGTACATTAAAACGTTCAGGAATGGGTGCGTCTCTCGTAAAAAACCGTATGAAAATTCAACTTAATGCCGATAAGAGACAGAACAAGGAACTTCTTAATGCAGTTAGAGCTAATCCTTCATCATGGCGTAAAGCGGTCAAAAGGCGCATGAACTCGCAACTTAAAGCAGTTTCGGCGCAAAATAGGGCGGTTATGAGTTGAATTAAAAGTTATTAGGAAATTTATAAATTACTCTTCATTTTATATAAAAATTAAATGATGATTAATATTCTGGAACGTGACGTTTGAATAAACAGCCGTGTGAACTGACACCTTCAACATCACGAATAATTGTTGCATCCTCAAATAAACAGTTTGCAACCCAAACTTTCATAAGCCGCGCGCGCTAGCCGCTGCGCCATGCCGGTTTAAAGGGTGCTCTAGTGCCTTGATGCACCGGTGCGATGTGATGTGATAAGATTCCCCTGACAGGTTTCGATCCTGTGACCTTCCGCTTATAAGGCGATAACCATCTTCAAATTCGGACTTTTGCAAGTCTTGTTGAGTAGACGACGGTGTTTTAGACGCTCTGCCGCTGAGCTACAGGGGATGAAGGGTGCTCTAGTGCCTTGATGCACCGGTGCGATGTGATGTAGGGGACATGCTGTCCCCTCTGACCCCTTGCCCTATTTGAAGGGAGGGGTCAGAGGGGAACCGTAGGTTCCCTTTATGGATACCGGCAACTCGTTTCGATCGAGTGACCTCGCGGTTATGAGCCGCGCGCGCTAGCCGCTGCGCCATGCCGGTTTAAAGGGTGCTCTAGTGCCTTGATGCACCGGTGCGATGTGTGAATTAATCCTCCCGACAGGTTTCGATCCTGTGACCTTCCGCTTATAAGGCGATAACCATCTTCAAATTCGGACTTTTGCAAATCTTGTTGGGTAGATGACGGTGTTGTAGACGCTCTGCCGCTGAGCTACAGGAGGTTTTTTTTGGAACTACCCCTAATTTTTTCTTTCTTTTTAATTCTCTTATTTCAAAGCCTTTTTTTTGGGACTTGTTGAGATTCGAACCCATGTTCTCATTGGTGTATGAGAGTAGATGTTTCTTGAACAGAAGGTTTCCCACTAAGCCATGCGCTCACTCGCACATGCTTATAACAGTATGTTGTTTTTTGATATACTAACATGATGTCATGATGCCCGCGCGATGATTCTCAATAACAAAAAAAAAATGGTTTTATTACGTTTTATTACTGTATTCTTCAAAAATTGTATTATTATTATTTCCTTGTATATTGTCAACTATTTCTCAATCTTTTATTTTCTTCTTCAAGTTCATCGCGTTCTTCTTTGAGACTGTCGCGTTCTTTGACAACCCTGTGGAATAGAGTCGTCAAGTGTTTGAGTTCCCTTTCAACACGCAATCTTTCATTTTTTTCGTCATTCCACCCTTGCCACATTGTCCAGACCATTATATATGAATAAGTTGTTTGACGAATTTGTCTAAAACATTTTAATACAAGGATAAAAGAAATCAATTTTTATTTTTATTCTCATATTAAAAAATAGATATATTCAATAAAATGAACTTTATTAATTTTTAAACATTTTCAATTTCTCTCCAACTTGTTCAATTCGACCATATTGGTTAAGCTCTTTCACATCAAATGGTTTTCCGCTTGAAGAAAGAGTTTCAAATGTGTCATCCTTATAATAAACTTTGTTTGTTTTAAGTGAACGAATCAATCTTTCACCATTTTCGCCCTTGTACGCTGCAGGAAGCACTTTGAACTCTTCTTCTTCTACTGCGACATTTGCGACGAGTTCTTTTTCTGTTTCATCCAGTTCAATATTTGGAACATATGAAAATGAACTTGAATCCGGCGTTCCCAAAAATTCAAAACACTTGGTTCCCTTGTGTATTTTGCAATCAATAGATGTATTTTTGACTGCATCCAATAACTCTCGATTTATTTGTTCCTTCTTTTTGGAAATATCAAAGAGCGACTGGTCTGTTGTCTTGCCGCCATCGGTTGTCTTGAGTTCTTTATTCAAAGTTTCTTTTTGAGCTGGAGAGAAGATGGTTAAATATTCAAACACTTGCACCGTTTTTTCATCTTCAGATAAATCTTCGTGACTGCAAATGCGGCGCGCTCGTCCAACAACTTGTTCAACGCGCACAGCATTCCAGTACGGTTCGGTTACGTGAACAAAACGCACATTTCGCAAATTAATTCCCTCTGAACCCGATGCTGTAATCATAAAAACTTTAATAATTTCTCCGTATTTATTTTCTAATTTACCAGATGATTTTTTCCTTCTCTCCAGATAACCTTTTATGTTTTGCGGTGTAGATGCAAAGTCGCTGTTGAATATGTTTCTAATAATTTCCTTTTCATCCGTGTCTTCCGTTCCTGTATAAAGCGCATACATGGGTTTTTCCTGGTCTTCTGGTGCAATGTTCACAAACCATCCTTCACCATCTTTATCTTTTTTTATTTTGAACTGTGCAAAACCATTTGCATTCAAAACGAGAGACATCATTCCAATTCCTTCGAGAGAACGAAACTGACTATAAATAAGATTGAGTCCTTTATTATCCGGATTTGTAATATTTTCAAGCATTTTCAAAAACTTTGGACTGTATTCATTCAAACGACCTCCTTCATCTCGGGGTTTCAAGTCGTCTCCGTGTGTTTCATAATATTCAAACAGTTGGCGGATTTTGTCATTATAAGAGCCATCAACAGCCGATTCCGATTCCTGCGCTTCTTCTTCACCGCCTTCAACGAATGTTTGCGCTTCTCTGCGAGTACCAGCGCCTTCATCCGAGAGCAAAAAGGCATCCACATTTTGTTCATTTAATTTATCCTTTTTCGGTCTTGCGGGTCTTCCGGTTGTTTCATCAGCGGGAGGAAAAACAAAATTGCAACACAATCGAGAGAAGATGCGATAAGAGTTGGAAGAAACTTCATACATGTTCTTATTTTTTTGAGATCGTTTTGTTTTTGTTATTTCGTCAGTTCTAATGTCCACATATTCGCTGTACTGCATATTACTCATTGGAACCGTTTCGAGTTTGATGGCTAGCAGTCGCGGCATGAGCTGTTCTTGCGCACTTTTGAAATATGATGCTAGCCCGAGAATTCTGCGCTGGAAAATGGGCAACTCTTTTACACCGATGATTTCAAATGTGTCTGGATTAACTTTCAAAAACTTATTCTTGAAATCTTCAAATTTATCTGGAAGCGCGGTGAAGTTTGTAATAACGGGGTCTTCGGTTTTGATGTGTTCGGCGTCAAACATTTGTTTTATTTTCCGAAGAAATTGTTCGTTTGATTCGTCTCCCGCTACATTTTTTATGACTCCGGCATATTCGCCAGCCTTCAACGCCGGTGAGAATCCAAACGGATTTCGCGTTATAGTAACGGTTTGAGAAGACGGCGTATATTTTACGTAATCGTAATTTGCCACATTATATTTTTTCAGCATGGCAATAATGGATGATTCATCAAACTTTTGTTCTTTATCAACTGTTAATTTAAATGACCACGTTTTAATGTAACCGCGCAATATATTGAATAAAACAGCCAGTTCATTTGGATAGTTGATAATTGGTGTTCCTGTTAGTAATATTACTTTGGCATTATCTGCATTCTGCAAATACTTGTACAATTGTATAGAAATGTACGTTTTCGCCTTTTTTTCGTCTGTTTTTGTGGGTTTTATATTTTTAAGTTGATTACTTATTGAATTTACAATTCTGTGCGCTTCGTCAATAATTACCACAGCATTGTCAAATGGATTTACTTTTCCGCCCTTTGTTAGTTCTTCTATTTTTTTCTTATTGAGACCGTTGTAATTAATGAATTTATATTTTGCCTCAATCATTTTATCCAGTTGCGCTTCCAGTTGTTGTTGTTCTTCAGTTGACAAATCGGGATAATTATTTTTCGAGTTGCTCACGTCTATCATCCAGGCGCCGCCATTTTCTTTTATCATGTCAACATCAATGTTCAATATTGTTGCCAACTGCGCAATTTTTTCTTCCTTGTCTTTGACATTTACATCTTTGATGGAAATAAAATCCCAATGTTGATTTTTTTTGTAAAATTCATCGCCGCATTTTTTAAGATCATTTCTATAATTTGCTTGTAGAGATGCTGGAGTCATAATAATGATTTGTTTTTCCGTTTTGATTCCTTCTGCGATTGCGATTGACGAGCATGTTTTTCCGCTTCCAAGTCCGTGAAACAGGAGCAATCCGCGATAGGGAGTGTACAAATTCAAATAATCTTTCACAATTTGTTGGTGTGGAAACAGCGACATTGCGGCGCTGTCTGTTTTTGCATTACTTATTTGTTTGCATGTGATTTGTCCTTCTTTTCCAATATCTTTGTACCTTGACGCAAAGAACTTGTTGATAAAATCAACGAAAATTTTACGGTTATTCATAAAATAAGGAGATGCTATGATTTTTTCAGATGGAGGGCGCATTCTTTCTCTCAGCGCAACTGAACCAATAATTGTATCTGGATCAACCACGCTTTTGCCCTTATCAGCAACCGGTTCGTCTTCTTTTTCTTTTTCTGAAGATTTTGGTTTCAAAACTTTAATTTTTATTTTCTTGGCGGGTTTATCTTTTTCTTTCTTTTTTTCTTCTTCTTTTTCTTCTTCTATGATTGGCGCAATAACGATTGGTTCATCTTCGCCTTGTAATTCTTCTTCAGAAGGTTTCTGCTGGTATTCTTCCTCTTGAATGGGTAGAGGCGCAGATGATTTCTTCTTTTCTTCGCCAAATTGTATTTGCACATTTTTCAACGTTATTCCGTTGCACACCGAAGGACGAGATTTCATTGTGTATTTTCGAATAATGTCAACTATTTTCTTAAACTGTGAAGCTGTTTGTACCTGTTTTGCGGATGACATTTTTGAAAACACGGTAGATGTAAGAAGTTTAATTAAATCTTTCTCAAATTTTTCCCCGAGAGATGTTCGTTTACCATTTTCATTCAACACGGGAATATTTGTATAAAATGTGCCATCCATGTTTTCAACTTCATTGCAGTAAAATCGAACCTTTCCTTTTTCTTCTTTATGGTTTATTTCCACTGCATATTTATCCATAAATATCGCATCTCTCGCGTATGACATATCGAATCTCATTGCAACCGGAACAAACTCGTCATCATTTAGAATGACTCGAACATTTTTTAAAATAGTTTGATATAGCTTGTCTGTAAGTTTTTTTAATTGAAAATGAATTTCATTTTTAGAATTATAGGCAATATTGTCAATTAGTTTTATTTTACCTTTGTCGTCTCTCTCTATTCCAAAACAAAAATAGTCCACAAACTTGCCTTCCAAGTACCACATTCGATATTCATTTTTTCTATTTGAAACGATTTTATTATACGGCTCTGCAATAACAACAAGGTCAACATGATTTTCGCGAATAAAATCAGTATAAATATGCATCAAGTCTGAAATATTTTCATTCATAACAAAACATTTATCTTCTGGAAACGCCCTTTCAAGTTCTTTTGGCAATTCTTTTTCGCTTGCCGCTTTTTGTGAGAGAACTAAATATACGTCTGTCATATCTGCTGAAAATCCATTTTTTACAATTACATAGTCTGTTTTTTCGTGTACAGTTTTAAAGTATGCGAGCATTTCCTTACGCGTTTGGTCAAAGCTTTTGCCAGATTTTCCAGAATACGAAAATAAGAATGTTTTACTATGCGGCAAAACAAACTCCTCGTTTTCGGGCGCATCGTGCAAGTCTACGGAATAAGTTTTTGAATTTGTATAATAGCTAAAATCTGGCGGAGGGTATATAACGGTTCCATTTGACTGCAGCTTTTTATAGAACGCATATGCGTCTGCAAGGTTCATTCCCGAAAAGAAACGTGGAACAGACTTGTCAATAAACAAATCTTCAAAATTCAATAAAAGGTCAACCTTTTGTTTTACATGTGTTTCCTTTGTTAATTCTAATTGTGGTGTTGGTGTTGCTTCTTTTGTTTCCTGTATTTCTTCGCCTGGTTCGCCCAGTTCGCCCTGTTCGCTTTTACTTGTTTGTGTTTGTTGTGTTTGAGGGGTGTCGTCAGTACTTGGACTTAAATTTTCCAATTCTTCTTTTCCAGAACTTTCAAGTTGTTTTTCTATTTCTTCGAGTTCTTTTACTTCTCTCTCTCTTTGTTGTTTAGCAGCTTCTGCAAATGAGATTCGAGGCAACCCCTCCTCGCCTTCACCTTCTGATTCCTCCTGTGATTCTGTTCCCAAGATATCTCGCTCTATCGGCTGCGCAACCTTTGAACGCGCCTTTTCAAGACGTTTTTTTATTAACAGTGCACGTTCCTCTTTATTTTTCTTTCCTCCTCCATCCATTTCTGCTTGATATTTTTCACCTTGAATTTTTTCAATGTTTGAAATATAATCATCTTCAAGCAACTTTACAGTAAACCCCGCGCGTTTTAAAACATGTTCCAAATGTATATAAAACGGAGTTAATCCTTTTTTCGTTTTTATATTGTACTTGTTATTCTGAATAACGCACAGCTTGCCCTTTGCATCAAAATTAGGAACGATGTCAAGCTCGTCTGCGGCTGATGATGCTGCCGAAACAGATGAAACAAACGAATCTTTATTTTTTGCAATTAAATCATTTAATACTGGGTATTTCTCTCTCATCATTTCTTTGCAGAAACGAATGTCATCTTGTCCTGACGACTTTTTTTTAAAAACCCACATTGGCGACTTGTAATCCTTTTTTTTGTTGTACCCGCTTGCACCCACCACTCCGTCAAAACGCGCACTTGAGCACCAGCCACAAACAAATAGCACCATCGGTTCAATAATTCGATGTTTTTCAGTGCCTTTGCTGAAGTCGTCAATGTGTATTACCATATTTCCGTCGGGTGCCAATGATTTCCAGGCGATATAGAGAGATTTAAATAAAAAATGCACCATCCACTTGTCAAATGTTGAATGTGTAATAATGGATTGCTCGCCTTCTGTGGTAAATACTTCCAAATCAAAATAGGGCGGACTTGTAAATATCAAATCGAATTCGCGTCCTTCCAAAATTGCCTCTGCGCTTTCAAATGGCGCATCAATCACTTTGTACCGGTCTTTATTTGAGAGCTCATGACTCACATGCGGTACGAGTTGATACACGAGTGAGCCTTTACTGCTTATACCGGGTACAGAAGAGAACGTCTCGTCAATCATGGCTCTGTATCCTGGTTGCAGCGACGCATTCGGGTCAAACGCCAAATAAGAATCCAGATTTTTTGCCAACGCTGCGAGCAATCGGTCGCCCCAACCGGCACTAATATCCAATACACGCTTTTTTGTGCTACCTTCTAGAAAATAGTCGTAGACGGATGCTGCAAGTGTTGCTTTGAAAAAATTACATTCCATATTTTTATATTTTTCAGGGAGTTTACTGCTTAATTTATAAAATGATTCTCTCAAATTAAAACTTGTCAAATCTTCTTTTTCTTCCATGTATTTTTCAATGACTAGTTTCATGTAGTCCTTGTTGTTCCACGCGGCAAACGGAGAGAACTCTTTGCCTTCGCGCTTGCATTTCATTCGTTGCAGTCCTGTAAAACAATCAATCAGTTTATCCGCTTCGTAGTCACCAGGTTGCGTGTTGATATACGTGTATCCTGATTTGTAACCGTCGACAGGTAAATTCATTTTTTGCCACACTTCACGCCCGAGTTTTTGTTGATAATTCGAATGTCGCGAGTTTACTACTTCCGGTTCATATTTTTTAAGTATTTGAAAAGCATCCTCTTTGAATTTCGGAGTGCAATATTCAGGCGGATGCGGGAATTTCAGCTCGCCGCTTTGTATTTTATCAATAATTTTTGTCGCAATGAATTCCTTGTCGTATTTTCGGTATGTTTTTTCTGTCAAATTTATTTTTCCATCTTTTATGTAATCGTCAATATTGAATGATTCTGGTTCCATTATTAACTATAACTAATAATATTAAATACTATATATATTATTAGTTATACATTTTGCTAAATCAATTTTTGCTTATTCATTATTTTAATTTATTTTTAATGATTTGATTTGTTTTTTTTCGAAAAATCTTTCTTATTCTTTATATTGAATATGTGTTACTAATGTAGAGATTTTTTCAATGATTTTATTGAATTATCTTTATATATTATATTTGATTTAAACAATACCTAAAAGGGTTACGACTCGGTTGCTCCGCGAAAATCGCCGACCAAGACTTTCTTGAATATCTTTTATTTTTAACTTGTTTATTAACTCTTTTTGACTTGTTTTTATTTGATTTATTTTTTTTACGAAGAATATTTTTTATTCTTCCTCCTGAAAGTGAGCATGATGATTGTTTGTGAAATTCTCGTTGAAGTGTTTTTACCTTTACACTTTGCATAGCTTGATGTATTAAATATTCATTTTTTCGTCTTATTAATTCATCCATAAATTTTGCATCTTTTATTCCAAGTATACCACCCTCCTCTTCTTCATATTTTGTTTTCAAATCTCTGAGTTCTTGAATATCAAACCATGGATATATATCATCAATGGAATACGATCGTCTAAATTTATAAAGAGGTACCTTCCCTTCCAGTGCACGATAATAAATATCTCTTGGAATAGTATAATGTGGATAAGATTTTTTAGCGTGTTCAATAGCACGAAAGTCTTTGTCTTCGTAATTTATTATGCTGCTGTCTAACATTGATCCGAAGTTGGCTCTCTTTGATTCCAATTGTGGTGGTGGTAATTCCAAATCTGTCATTAACGTATATCTGGGGTTGACTCTGGACATGATGTTATATATATACAACCGTGTATAATATTTTTTTTACCAAATAACAAAATAACTAAATAAACATTAATTATATTTCAAAAGTTCATTCAGAGCCAACTCGCACGCAATTTGTTCTGCCTTTTTCTTGATCTTGTGTGTTCCCTGAGCAAAAAACACCACAATTTTCGACTCGGTATCAACAATTGACCTTATTTTTAAAAAGGATTGCAAATCAGAATACAAGTACGCATTTTTATAATCGGCTTCATAAAATTGTTGCCCGAGACACAAATACACACCCATAGTGTATCCTGTTTCCAACGTGTGAGAAATCTCAAAATAATCAGGCGTCGTTTTGAATTCCTTCTGAATTTTTACTTGAAGAATATTCTTATAATTGTCATCATTCTTTATCAAACTCACCCAATCAATGTGAGTATCAAATACGCTTTCAATGAAAAGCTGTGCCATTTGAAAACCAGGACCAGTAATAAAAATGTTTTTGAACCAATCATCTTCATCTTTGACGGAAATCTTATTAAAGTCTAAAAAAAGCGCACCGATGAATGCTTCAAATAAACAACCCAATTTTTTCAAGTTTGTTCGCGTATGTTTTTCTTCTGCGTGCTTTGAAATAACCAACCACTTATGCAGTCCCATTTCATAAGCGATTCTTCCGATGGATTCGTTCTTAACAATTGCTATTTTTTTTTCCGTCATGAATCCTTCATTCTCTTTAGGAAAACGACGATACAAAACGTACTTTGTTATACATTCCAAAACTCCGTCTCCCAAAAATTCTAGCCGTTCATTTGATTTTGTTTTCAGAGATAAACAATTATCCGGTTTTTCAGCGATTGTAATATTGTCTCTAGCATTTTCAGCCATTGGGCGTTTTGTGTATGATTTGTGTATAAATGCCCGCTTGTAAAGTTCTATATTGAATACAGTTGGACAAGGAACACCGTATTTTTGGAGAATAGATTGAACTTCGCTCAATGTAATCTCCACATTATTTTCATTGTACGGATTGAAAACCAATCCGCCATTTTCATTGTACATGATGTCTTCGTCGTGTTTAGAAGTCATTTTTTTGTCGGGCACTTGAATATAAATGGCAATACAATTTTAAGTTGTTTCAGTAAATAATATACTATGATACTAACAAATAAAGTATTTGAATAATTAATCGAATATATTTTAATTAGTTTAATTAGATTAAATTATTCAATAGAAATATAAAATAAAATATTTAGACAATGTATAAACAAATAAAATGGTGTTAATGAATGCAGGAAAAGCCGCAAGGTATCAACAAAGCATAACGAATAATAATGCTAAGAGCTATGGTTTGAAAATGGGTGGCTTAGCTCCGCTTGTCGGCAGAGGTCAATTTGCAACTATTGCAATTCAGCAGCGTGGTGGTTATTGCGGCTGCGTGCCGTATGGATTTACTTCTGGTTTGCTTTACATGAAACAGAGGGGTATCTTTCAAGTTAACCAGGCAAGTTCTGGTGGTGTTGGTAGAATGCATACTCAACCAGGCATTGAAAATGCTCTCGGATAAAGAGAACCTTTACGAATAAGTAGAGGTTAAAGGGGCGAAATGCATGGTAATTAAATTTGTATAAATATATAATTATATAAAATGTATATAATTATATTGTTACCAACATTTATTTTTTATTTAGCAAATAAAAATAAAATAAAATATGAAAGATAATTCATTACAAAATATTGAAAATTATAAAAAGGATTCAGGTGATGCAGTGGTTTCGTACAATGAAATGGATATATACATGAAATATGTGAATGTAATTAATCAATATTTATTATTTGGAATTGAAACCATAAAAAATAAAAATTCAGAATATTTAAAATATATTTTGATAAAGGGGCTATTTACAATTTCACATGTTTTTAAAATGTTATTATTATTCACTCAAAATTTGGATTTAACGTATTATCATTGTCAAAAGTCATATTCTTATTACATTGAGTTTATTGGACAAATTGGAGATGATGCCGTAACATATTTGCAATTGAATTCCAAAGATGCCGCACTTTTCGTTTATAAAAAGACAATATTTGACATTAACCAAGAATATAAAAAAAATTATTATGAAACAAAAACTGAGGAAATAAAAAACAATATTGTTTCAATGCTAATAGAAATGTACAATAAAATAATTGAAACCGAATTAACGCAGTTGACGCCTGAACAACTTCAATTAAAAAATGGAACGACCATCAGTAAGATTCACACCAACGTTGCAAACGTAAATGACAAGTTATATAAACTGTACTATTCATCGCAACCATACACACAATCCGCACAGTCCGCACAGTCCGCACAACCAAACAGTGGAACTCATGCAGACAATGGTGAATTGCTATATAATAAATTAAAGTATATAAAACAATTTTGTGATGTTATTATTTCGAGAAAAAATGCACACGCACATGGTAGTGAAACAACAACCGATTATCACTGTGAAAATTATAAAGACTATATTAAAATAATCGAGTATTTTATCAAAAAAATCAGAAAGTTGGGACCGATTGATGCGAGTCGACTCGAATCTCTCAATTCATTATTTATAATAAAGTATTTTTCACACGAGTTTGAAGAGAGAATAAAAATGTGCAATGCATTAAAATTCATAAATTGGATTTTTTTGGCACAACGCGATTAAAAAAATAACATTATTAGTGTCATTTATTTGTGTAATAATGTTATGTTACAACTTTAACAAGTATTTACAATTGTATTTATATTATTTATATTGTTGACAATAATTCTCGTTCTCAATTTAGGAACATGTTTTTTGACAGCATCTTCGTGGTTAATAATATGAGAACCCACATTTGAAAATTCGACGCGCAATAATTCTTTAATGAATGCGTAAATATCGTGTAAAACGTAGTCTTCGCATTTCCCAACAATGAGAACGCTTCCGGTTCGAAATACCATGAATGATATTTCAATATATTTTTTTGAATCGTCATCGCATTCTAACTGTAACTTTGTTTCTAACTTTGTTGTTACAATTGTGGATGAAGGTGCAGGCGCAGGCGCAGGCGTGGGCTGTTGTCCAGTTTGAACCACCAAATTCATTTCATCGACGCAGTAGAAGAATTTACATTGAATTCCTGGATATGAACAAGAATCATAATTGCTATTAATTCGGTATTTGTATTTAAGAATTTCGTATAATTTATCGCGATCAATAAAGTAACCACAATTAAAGTTGGAATTAATCAAAACAGTTTCGCATTTATTTCTTTGATAGTCAAGGTGTTCTCCAATAATATTTTTCAGCATACTTATTAGAATGTCAATGACGTTTTGAAGTGAAGCGTCGTTTTGTATTCCCGGAACTTCCAACTTTCCCGTGTTGAAAACTTTAATGTGCATTTCTTTAAATGTGCGCGCATCTGGCGGAGACATTTCGTCTTCGACTCTCATTATCAGAACAAAGCAATTGAAAAATGCGCGTTTTTTTTTACACCTGCAGTTTAATATATCCTTTTTACAAAGACCAATATTTATTTTCCGCTGGTCTTTGAATTTTATTCTTCCATCAGGATTATCAATGTGTTCGATAATCTGAGTTTCAACAAATCCTGTTTTTTTATCAGCTTCATTTTTTACACATGCCTCAATTTCAGCAAGTTCCTCTTTTGTTATGGATGAAAATTTAATCTGTTTTTTTACAACTCCCTGACACTGGTTCGAATATGGCATAACCGGAATGTTCCAAAATACTTTTTTGATGTCAATTTCAGTATTTAAATAGGATATTTTAGTTTTTGTTGAAATGTATATGGGCGAACATACTGGAATTTCTTCAGATTTGCAATGCTGGTGCTCACTTTGGTTCTGCGGATGAGCTCCGGTGTTGTCATCGTCGTCGTTGCCACCATCTGTGTTTGAACTTGAATCGAGTTGAGGTGATTGATTTTGTTTTTGATTAAGTTCTTGTCCATTGTTTCCATTGTTTCCATTGTTTCCATTGTTTCCATTATTTCCATTGTTTCCATTGTCATAATTATTATGATTATTTTTTTCCCCATTATTGATCGAAGCATTAGCGTTTGAATTGTTTTCCGTCGCCAATTCCCAGTTTTCTCCTCGAAACATCAAAAAATCGTTCCATTCGTCGTCAATGTTACTAGTAGGATACAATGATTTAGATTTTTGTGTTTTTGTTTTTCCGGTAGTGCTAGTGCTACCGCTGCCGTCTTTATTATTTTGTCGCTGCTGCTGCTGCTGCTGTTGTTGTTGGATTTTCATTTAAAGGGTTAAACAAAAGTAATGTTGATTACTTATTTACAAACCAATGTTTCTAAGTATATTGCTTGATATTATTTAATCAATTTTTATTTTATTATTATTAATAATTTTATTAGTAATAATATTTCATCATGTATGCGCAATTATGCGCAATAATATTATTAATAAATAAATATTTAAAAAGAGTTTTTATTAATATATATAACATATATAACATATTAATTTATTCAATGTTTTTCAACAAGTTTTTTAATCCAACGAATGATGAAGAAGTCGTCATTTCAAATGATGTTCATCAACAGGAAGAAGTTGTTCCTGATGTTGTTACTGTTCAACAGGAAGAAGTCGTTGCCGATGCCGATGCCGATGCCGGCGCACAACCGAATAAACAACCATACAAATACGACGCTCAGTTTTATTTTGATGAGGCGTTATACGAGAAAGCTTATGCGGTAGCGCAATCGGTACAGGCACAATCGCAAAAGGCATTAGCGGAAGAAAAGGTATTAGCGGAAGAAAAGGCACTAGTGGCGGAATTAGAAGCTACGAAGATCCAAGCAAGCGACGCTTGGTTTAGTGTTGTAAAGAGTAACAAAAATAAAAATAAATACCTGTATCCTTATGGTGTAGAACCTCCAATGTCCACAATGCCCATTTTATTTATTGAGGAGTTTGTTCCGCCTCAAACATGGTCTCAATACACCACGACCGATTGGCGAGCATACATTTTTTATGATGCAACTAGCAAATGCTATGTTTTGAATGGAACCCGCAGGCGCAGCGGCGAATCAAAAACGGCTCATCCCGATATTCACATGACATTCGCGTCGAAAAGCTCGCTAGCATTTTATTTGCGAAAATCCATGTGTGCGCGGCGACATTATTTGAGCATTACAATGTATTCCATTTCTCGCAACGTGCTTCATATTCTTTCAACGCCCAACGCGATTCCGAATTTTCATAGCATTCACAACTGCCGGTCTAAATTCCGGTCAGAACTTTTCGGATATGACAACTGTCACCCTTCTACGCGCGAGCTCAAATCGTATTTGAAAGTTTTGCACGACATAACAGATGGCATTATGTTCAAGTAATAAACAATATTAAAAAAAAAGATTCAGTTTTTTTAATATACTCGGTGAAAATGGTTGCGGTACTCCGACGAAGAAGATTAACTGCTCATTCTCACACAATTCATATTTATTTTTGCGGTGACCAATTGAAACTTGTAGTAGTTTGGAATCTGAGCTGTAAAACCACTAAGCCAAGCTGGAGTAGCTGGAGTGCCGCCACTAGAATTAAAATATCCGTTTGTGACTTGAGTAAAATAAAGTTTATCACCCGTCGTCATACTGGTCGACCCCGAAAAACCGCCCATGTACCCACTACTGTCATAAACCGCACCTTGATTCATCATCGCACTTTGACCAATAGTGGCAGTTAAAGCTGTAGCTGGAAATATTAGAGTTGGATTTTTAAGACACAAAAGTTGTATTCCGGATTGGTAATAATTATTAGTAGGACTGTCGGTAAAAATGGCTAGTTGTGAGTTTGATGTAATTAAACTTTGATACTCAATTACCCCTACGGAATTTAACGTTATTTGAATTATTCCGGAGCCCGTATATTCTATATATAATTGTGGGCTGCCGTTAATAGTAAAAGTGATGGTTGAATCTGGATTAGCAATAGTTGTAAGTGAACTGATATCGTAAATGACAGACGCTGGATTAGCAACTCCGTTGTTTAAATTTCCAACTCCGGTCGGATCAGATACTAAAAATTGGTAAGTTGCGGTGTTCGCCCCACCAATACCGGATCCATCTCCATAAGTTATTTCATAAGTTGTTGTGTCATAAAGTAGAAAGTTTGTCGGTGTTGGCGGTGCGAGAACGATGGGACCGCTATCATAGATAGGGGCGACGTATAACGAGGGGGTTGGTGCTGAAAGTGACGATCCGGTAGCATTTAAAACGATTGAATGAGCGATTTGATTGTTGTCTCCTGCGAGACTACCAATGGCAATAGAACTACTACCTTGACCCGTACAACCGGCTTGAAAACCTATTGCAATTGCACTTTCGCTTTGACCCGTATAACCGGCTTGATAACCAATGGCAACTGCGTCATTACTTTGATTATATTCACCGGCAGAAACACCAACTGCAACTGCATAACCAATAAGACCTCCTTGACCTGTTCGACCGGCTTTAGAACCAATGGCAATAGAACCATCATGTTGATCATACTGACCGGCTTCACGACCCATTGCAATACAAAGAGGATTTTGACTTGATTCACCAGCGTTAGCACCAATGGAAACAGAACCATCACTTTGACCCGCAGAACCAGCTTGAATACCAATGGCAACAGAACTAAGTCCTTGACCCGTATAACCGGCTTGATAACCAATGGCGACAGAACCGTCATTTGGACCCGTAGAACCAGGTCCGGCACCAGCTTGATAACCAATGGTAACAGAACTATTACCTTGACCCATATAACCGGCTTGATAACCAATGGCAACTGCGTTATGACCATCATTACCCTCAATTTTTATGCTTGAAGCAAGAAGTAAAGTTCCGGTAACTGTATTTACAGAAAAAGGAGATGTCATACTGATATTCAATGGCACATTACTACCAGCACCAACTGCAAAAACAGGATAATAATCAGAACTGGGATTTGCATCAATTATTGTTGAAGTTGATGGTCCAGTTGGTCCAGTCGAACCGGTTGGTCCCGTTGGTCCAGTTGGTCCGTTCGGAGGACCTGTTGGTCCAGTCGAACCAGTCGAACCAGTCGAACCAGTTGAACCGGTCGAACCAGTCGAACCAGTCGAACCAGTAGGTCCAGTCGAACCAGTACGACCGGTTGGTCCAGTCGAACCAGTTGGTCCGGTTGGTCCTGTCGGACCCCAAATTGTAGATGATTTGATTGCTGACCACTGACCATCTCCTACGCTAGTTTTTGCACGAATCCTGAAAAAATATTGTGTAACAGGTGCAAGACCATATGCAGTGTAAGATGTTACACTTGCCGGAATATTTGCAGAAGTATAAGGCAATGTGGGGTTTGAACACGGAACCCATGTGTCTGAACACATGTCGTAGTCACACGAATTCTGCTGCAACTCATATGAAATAATCGGATAATTTGCAGTGGAATACGCCTGTGACCATTTTATTGTTGCCTGAGTTGTCGTTGACATTTTATTTTATAAAATTAGTCGGTAGATTATAAAAGTATTAATTTTAAATATACTTATATATTCTTAAATACCTATACATTTAAATACATTATAATAGATAATATTTTTTCGACTTTCGCTAAAATATTTTCATTAAATTATCAGGATTGATTATTAAGGAAGCTGCCGGTCTAAATTCCGGTCAGAACTTTTCGGATATGTAAAATGTGAAAAAAACCTTTTTTTTTCATATCAATTATTTAATAAATGATATTTTTATGATATTCTGTACCTAATTACAACGATGCCCGGTCTACCAGGATGATTAGCCGGGATGGGAGGGCTACCACCTACATTCGATCCACCGTGTCCGTATCCATCAGCCGCCCATCCTGATCCATTAGTTCCAGCATCAGGACCGCCACCAGCGGAATAAACTATCGGTGTGCCTGTTATATCAGAACTACCACCATTTCCAGCAGATATAAGTATTCCTGGTCCTAACCACCCCCCGCCTCCACCACCAACAACGGAATCACCATTACCACCAGCGAACCCTTGTTGTCCGGATGGACTTCCGCCAGAGGATCCAGATACTTGTCCTCCTCCACCTCCTCCACCAGACCCGCCATTATTACCATTACCACCGCTTCCCCCCGCGCCGCCTCCAATTGCTGTATCATAAACATTTGAATTTGGATTTGCGAGTGATGAGTTCTGACCATTAGTTCCGCCAACTCCGCCAAGTCCCACAACTACGGCATAAGCTCCTGTCATTGGAAGGATTCTGGTGTTGTTAGTAACAACCCCTCCCCCCCCTCCTCCACCATTATATATTGGATATGGATCAGTGCCGATTGAACCGCCTCCTGCGACTAACAAATATGTAATATTATTAAGTTGTTCACTATTTGATAATGAATTAACCATAAAAGTTCCACTTGAAGTAAATGTATGAACTTTGTATGTGATATTACCTACACTATACTGTGTTACGGTTCCTCCTGTTGCGTTTAAATATGTTAAAGGATACAATCCACTTAAATTTGTTATATGTAAAGTCACATTATCAAAATATATAGTACCTGTATTACTTGGACCTCCGACAGTACCAGGTGTTATATTAACTGTAATAGTAGATGTGTTGCTGCTTATATATATACATTGTGTGAAATTAAAGGACAAAATCCCGTCAAAAATATTATAAGCACCACTTGCAGGTGCGGTTTGATTATCGTAAATATTTGGACTTGATACTGGAAAAAACGATGTACACATACCACCTTCAATTGAAGTAACTGGCAGTGTTGCGGAGTTATATGTTACACTAAACCGAAAACCACCGAATTGGAAATAATTATTAACGGCAGTACTTGTTGTTGTCACACCCTCCAAAACATGTGTTATCGAATATACACCAGGAGAAAGAGTAAAAGGTTGATCATCTGAACCAACTAAATTAAGATTTGTGGAGGTAGAGATGCCGGGTGGTGGGGTCCCTAAAGCAGTTCCCGTTATACCATAAAAAGAATTATTTGCCGGATTTCCAACAATTGTAAAAGGACTTCCACAGGTACCAGTCGGTCCTGTAAATCCAGTCGGTCCCGGAACAGTGCTTGGACTACCAGTCGGTCCTGTAAATCCAGTCGGTCCTGTAAATCCAGTCGGTCCCGGAACAGTGCTTGGACTACCAGTCGGTCCTGTAAATCCAGTCGGTCCCGGAACAGTGCTTGGACTACCAGTCGGTCCCGGAACAGTGCTTGGACTACCAGTCGGTCCTGTAAATCCAGTCGGTCCAGTTGAACCAGTTGGTCCGTTCGAAGGACCCGTTGGTCCAGTCGAACCAGTATTACCGGTTGGTCCGGTTGAACCACTCGAACCACTCGAACCGGTTGGTCCGGTTGAACCACTCGAACCACTCGAACCAGTTGGTCCAGTTGGTCCAGTTGAACCACTCGAACCACTTGAACCCGTCGGTCCGGTTGGTCCAGTTGGTCCGTTCGGAGGACCCGTTGGTCCAGTCGAACCACTCGAACCGGTTGGTCCAGTTGAACCACTCGAACCGGTTGAACCGGTTGGTCCTGTCGGACCCCAAATTGTAGACGATTTAATTGCCGACCACGGACCATTTATATTTTGAGTATTTTTTGCACGAATCCTGAAAAAATATTGTGTAGTAGGTGAAAGACCATATGCAGTGTATTGTGTTACATTTGCCGGAATATTTGCAGAAGTATAATGCAATGTGGGGTCAGGGTTTGTACATGGAACCCATGTATTTGAACACATGTCGTAGTCACACGAATTCTGTTGCAACTCATATGTATGAACCTGAGAACTTGGAGTGGAAAACGCCGCTAACCATTTTATTGTTGCCTGAGTTGTCGTTGACGTTGACATTTTATAAACACTTATATATTCTTAAATACTTATATATTTAATTATAATATTATATTATATAATTTACAGTTATTTTATTTATGAAATTGTACAATTACTTTACAAATTAAATAAATGGAAAAAAGTTTGAATCATTAATTAAATAAATTAAAAAAATTAAATAAACTGATTTGACAACACCATTAAGCCGCCTATTATTGAAAGATTTTTTGTGAATGATATTACTTCTGATTTATTTGTTGGAAAATGAAATATTAAAATTGTCATCGCAGTAAACACTGCCAACCCAGTAGTTGCGACATATGCATACGGTTTATATTTTCCTGAAAAAAGTGAATACAATATAATCAAACTGCTCAATATCAATAAAGTAATAACTCCAATAATAACACAATTATAAAATAAATGAATATACTTGAATTGTTTATTATTAAAATAAGCTAAAAATAAAATGAAACATAATGAGAAACTTATTAAACTAAAAAGATAATTCTTATTATTTTCAGTCAACGTATTGTTATTATTATAAATATTAAAATAAAAAAACAGAATCACCAGAAAAACAGACGCATAAAAAATAAAATCAAGTTTAATAGAATTTACTTTATCTTCTAAAAATTTAGTTGTATTTTCAAAATTAATAATTTTATTTACTCCTCCAAGTAGAAAAATTAAAACTAAAAATAAAACATTCAATATGTTTACAAGATTATCCATTGAAAAAAGAGAGAAGAGAGATATATAACTATTGTAAATATAAAAAATAAATAAAGAAATATTAAAATGAAAAGCGTGAATAACTCTATCTAGACATCTAGACATTTTCCCAGACGATTTCAGGAGGGGTGGTCCATTCTGCATACGCTTTTGCTTTACTAGTTGGACGTTCCAACGCCAATAGTTGATGCAGTGCCTGAATTCGTCGGTCAATTGGTTTTACATTTTTTGTTTGACAAAGTTTTCGAGAGAGTTGTTTGAGACGCCATTCAAATTGAAGAGCAGCCGACCAATCCGGAAACCCTTTAACGTGGCAAACGCGACGCCAAGAGGATCCTTGCGCAACTTTCACGCTAGTTGCATGTGCGCCGCCCACCAACTCTTTATTGTGCTGTCTCAGTCGGTGGTCCAAATTTATGGTTGCGCCGACATAAGTGGACGCTTTATCGCTAGATTCTAAAATATACACGTAATATTTTTTATCGTTGGAAGGATGAGGAAGAGGAATTAATAAAGGATCTTGTTGTTTCTCATTACTACTATTATCATTGTTGTCGCTTCTCTCGGTTATCATTATTTTTTTAGTTATTATTTGTAGTGAGTTGTTTTTATGTCATGTTGAGACTTACTTATATTACTGTGTGAAGAAAAACATATAAATGTATAAAAAGTATACAAAAGTGTAAAAAATTAGTAAAAAAATCAGATTATTTGTGTTTTTTAATAGTAGATTACAAAACACAAATAAAATAATATATTTGAATGCAACAATTTATTACAATACTTATATTTTGCATCGTCCTTTTTTTATATTTGCACATTTATTTTCAATTGAAAACATCAAATGATTTAGAAGTATATGAAATAGAACAGCCGTCAAAGGATAAACTGGAAGAAATATGCGATTTAAGACAACCGGTCATTTTTGATTACCAAAATGACTCTTTGCTTGAAAGTTGCAAAATAAATATGGTTGCAGAACATTATAGCGCTTTTGATGTAAAATTGCGAAACGTGAAAGAGTTGGATGACAACACAGACTTGCACATTCCTGTTACATTGAAAGTTGCGATATCATTATTTAACAATGATAAAGATTCTAAATATATAATTGAAAAAAATAATGATTTTTTAGAAGAAACCGGCTTAATAAAGAATTTCAAATACAATGATGCATTTTTACGTCCGCACATGGTGTCAAATTGTTTTTATGACATGGTGTCCGCATCTCAAAATACAGAGACGCCGCTTCAATACAATGTAAATTATAGAAACTTCTATTTAGTAACACACGGAAAAATCAAAATTAAATTAATTCCTCCTAAATCGGCTCGTTACTTGTATTCAACAGACGATTATGAGAACTTTGAATTTAGGTCACCTTTGAATACATGGGAAATACAGCGCCAGTATAAAGCCGACTTTGATAAAATAAAAATGCTTGAAATAGAACTGATTCCAGGTAAGATTGTGTACATTCCTGCATACTGGTGGTACAGTATTAAATTTCTGGAGCCGCTAACTACTATTTGCACGTTCAAGTATCGCACCTACATGAACACGATTGCCATACTTCCCAAGCTTTGCATGAAAACGCTTCAGCGCCAAAATACAAAGAGAGAAATTGTTAAAAAGGTCCGGTTTTCCAAAAATATCGCGGATTCTAATTCAGGAACGTTGAAAAAATATGTACCCAAACCCAAAACATCAATGTTGGATAATAAGGATAATAAAGAAGATGCTGTTTTGGCTGTTCCAGTTGCCGCTTCAGATTCGCAAACATCTTTGGACACCACATCGGTCATTAACACCGTCGCCGAGACAGTCGACACAGTAGCGGAAAGCAGCGGAAAAAGCCAACACGAGAATGCAATTACTCTTTCTTTGACAGAGTAAAAACTGCCCCCAACTACATGAATGCCAGGTTTAAAAGCAGTTCGCTTAATTTTTGAATGTTGCAGCGACGCTCCGGTTCAACGAGCACGTGTTTACTCAAAACTTCGCGAATGTATTCGTGTTCAATTTCGTGAAAATATTTCGGAGAAACATAGCCGCCATTGTTGAAGAAGTCATAAGGATAGTTTTTGTAATAGTGGTACGTTTCCTTGAAAATATATATTGACATGAAAATCAATCCGATGGACCAAACGTCGTGGGACTTATTATGAAGAGTCCAATGGTATTTATATTTGGTCGCATCAAAAATTGCACTATTTTTATGATGTTTGTTGTGTGCATTCAGCGCGCATGTGTTTTGAGTTTCTGGTGCGCAATAAGGCAGCGTTCCTCCACTTGCGTGCGTTGTTTTCAAATGTTTTCCAGACAACCCAAAATCAATTAAATGCACACTATTTTGTGAGGTTTGTACATTTGATGAGACCAAGACATTTCCCGGTTTCAAGTCGCCATGAACGCAATCCAACTCGTGCAATTCTTTTATGATTGCGCACAATTGTATGAATAAATCATAAACAATTTCAACAAAATTTCTTTTATATTTATTTATTTCAATCCACGCGTCTAGTGTAACGCCATTTACATATGGTTGAATGCTATAGTATAGGGGAAAAAGAGGCGATTTTGATGATTTTTGAATGTGGGTGTAAAGAGGCAACACAATTCCCATTTGCGAAATATCCTTATAATTATTATTGTATTTCTTTAAAAGTATTTGTGCTATTTTTTTTTCATTATCCACCTGGTCCTCTACGCAATCAATTCTAAAAATTAAATCCATGTGTCTGTTTTTAAATACACCATAATCATATTTACATTCGTGTTTTGATTGCCCTTCTTCATTTTCTTTATTTTCATCAATATAATCTTCGTATTTTTTAAAAACAATAAAATCATTTGACGAAAACGCGTGTTGTTGATGACTGTGAAGTTTTGAAATAATATTTGTTACTTCTTCTCTCTGTGGTGTGTAACGCAGCGATGCGTCGTTTGATGTTTTCATTATGGTTTCGACAATTTCGGACAAAACATCTTGAGCGTCCATCTTGTTATCTTCTGCGTCATCTTTCGGATCATCTTCTGTCTCATCTTCTGGTGGTGGTAATAATGGTTCTTTTTCTAAAACCAAATCCATATTTACCCAGTAGTTGCGCTTATTTGCTGCACTCATAATTTGAGATTTTATCGTTTGTTTGTTACATTAAGATAATAATTACTTTATAAATGCATTTTACAATATAATATTATAATATTATAACATTATAACATTACACACTATTTACACAACGCAGTACAACGCGGTTCAATGTTTATAAAACTCCAACAGCCTTGCAGACGGGTCCAAGTTTGAACAAAAAGGATGACGCCAATAATACGGAATCGCATTGTCGCTCTTATCCGGGAAAAAGTTCTCAAATACTTTTCGATAATAGTAGCTTTCTTTGTCATACGGCAGATTGAGTTCATTCTGAGCGGAATGTTTCAAACCGACAATGGTGTTCACATATGTGGCATATTCTACATCCGACACTTTTGTGTCGACGTATTCTTTTATCATTTGAACCCACGTTCTTCCAGTGCTCCCCGAGACCCCGTCGCTGAATGCTTCCTTTCGTCTCCAAAGCAAGTCATCCGGCAAATATCCGCATCCGGCAAACGCTTTTCTCAACAAGTATTTTTCAATTCTCTCATCGGTAAACCGCTTGTAACTCGGCGGAATTTCCATAACGTATTTCATGAGCGCTTTATCTGCAAAGGGAACGCGGGCTTCCAAACCGGCTCCAGAAATCGTTTTATCTGAACGCAATAAATCAAAATAACGCACGTCTCGAATCATTCGCTCATTTTCCAGTTTGAATGCTTCGTCTGTGGGCGCTTTTGTAAATCCGCGATAAGACCCAAACATTTCATCGGACATGTCGCCACAAAATATAACCACATCATTAGATGTTCGTGATATGTATTTGCTAATCAAAAAATTCGGCAGAGATGCGCGCACCGACGTTGTGTCGTAGCTCTCAATTTGATAGATTGTGTCTTCAATTGCATCCAGAAATTCCTTTTCGGTCAAACACACTTCGTGGTGGCGCGTTCCCAAGAATTTTGCCGCGCGCTTTGCCCACATTAAATCCACTGAACCGCTGAGCCCAATGCTGTACGTGTTCAATTTTGATGGGTCCATATTTTTACACAGAATTGCGGTTACGAGCGTGCTATCCAAACCGCCAGACAGAAGTGATCCGACGGCGCGCTCCGACATTAGTCGTTTTTTCACAGCTGATTCCAATAACATTTTAATATTTGCGCAAATGTTTGCTTCGGTGTCTTGAACCGTTCTAAAGACGTAGTCATATGGGGCATAGTGTTCCAAGCCAACATCGCACAGGGCGCGAACTGTTAGCGCGCTATAATAAGGTCGAATGGATAAATGCCCCGTTTCGTATTCGCCCCAACATCCCGACGGAAACTGTTTTACATATAGACCCAAACAGTGCTCCATTGATTTTATTTCGCTCGAAACCGTAATATCCGAAGCGTATCCATACGTTGACCCGTAAAATAAAGACCGAATTCCAAACGGGTCTCTGCCAATGTACAACTTTTCGCCATCGTGGTCCACTAGAACCAACGCAAACACGCCGTCAAGCCGTTTCAGCGTTTCTTCCATTCCAATTTTCCGAAACAAATGAATAACAATCTCGCAGTCTGACCCACCGACACTGTATTCATTTTGCAACCCAAATTCTTCAATGAGTTGTTTGTAATTATAAATCTCCCCGTTGCATACTAGAGTGCAATTTTTCAACTTTAGTGGCTGATTCCCAACACTGCTTAAGCCATTAATTGCCAATCGATGAAATCCAAAACATCTGTGTGAAGTATTCATTTTTTCATTTAAAAAAATAGAATTGTCGGGTCCTCGATGACTTGTTTTGTAAAATGATTTTTGAATCGCTTTAAGTTTCTTCATTTCCATATATCTTGTCAACCGGTTCTCATAGTAGAAAATTCCGCACATTTTTTATAAGTTGTGTATTAAAGGGTTAGTCTGTCGAATCATAAATATACATGTCAAGTTATATCTATGTTGGTTTCATAAATTCATTATTATCAGTTTACTTTTTTTCTTCTTCTCTCTTTCCTTCTTTGTGAATCAGCATTGTTTCCGAAACCTTTGCCATGCACACGCATTCACAATTGCAATCGACTTGACCTGCCCTTTTATTTTTCCTTGTGATTTCGCATTTGAAATTTCCCGAAGAGGAATCTTCTTCTCTTTTTTGAATTCTTCTCATGTAGTCATCCATATTTCGCCTGGCATTTGCAATGTTTGCCATGTCATTTGGGTTATGTAGGCTATAACTGCTTCTGCTGCTGCTGCTGCTGCAGAATTGTTTTCCTGCAGCGATAACAGCCGTTGCCAATTTAGTAACAAGGGTGCCGCCGCGAGTGTTGAACATTTATTCTCGATGTGTGCGTGATGTTGCGCGATGGTATCTGTAAATGTGTATATACATGTTTAATTTTTCAATTTATTTTTTAAGTTTTCAAAAATTATTAAAAAATATATTTATTAATAATAAATAATAAATAATAAATATTTTCTTATACATATATAAATATAAATACACACGTATATCACAATTATATAATGTTTGGCGTTGTAAATCAATTATATTTATGCAATCAAGAACGGTCTAGAGAACTGAGCGACCGAATCACCGTTCGCAATGTACCATCTGCACCACTGCAGCCGCAGTACAGTATGCGTCCAGTTTTAACCAAGTATTCAATTATGCCAATTTTAGACCAGCGCGCGACTCCCACCGTTGCAATGGGTGAATATCCACAATTCAGTCCAGAGACCACATTCAATCCGGGAAATGCGCAAGCGCCGTGGTCCGGCTTTTCTTCAAATATTAATACGGAATCCACTTTGCGCAACCAGTTTTTTGCTCTACAAAAATGCGAACAAGCTGAATATGTGCCATCTTCAAAAAGCGACCTCTTCAATGTGCATGTTCCAGAAAATTATGTGCAACAGCCTTATCCCGACCTTTTCAACCGTCAGCAGTTTTGTCCTCATAATCCAAACGAACACAATATTGCAAATAAGTTTTTCAATAATTCTACTCGAAACGATATTAGAAATTTATAATTCAACATGTTTAATTTTGAATAATAATGAAAGTCGCTTCTTTTTAGAAGATGTTATTATTATTTTCCCGACTGATTTAAAATAAAATATTTGCATATAATATAATAAATACAAAAAACATGCCAACTTTAAATTTTGGTGCATTGCAATCAGCCACGCAATCACTGACTGATAGCACGGGATTGACTAATATTTTTGGATCGTCGCTGCCCCCCTCAAGCGCGAATGGTTTAGGAAATCCGAATCCACCACAACAACAACCGGCGGCGCCGTCGTTTACAAAGCAATTTTATGACAAACCAACACCCGCACTTCCACCACCCTTGAAAGTTGATTACAAAGGAAAAGCTGAATCATTTTTTGGGAAAGATGCCATTAATGAATATTTAAGAAAAATAAAATCGCCCAATGCCGATCGCAATGCAGAATTTCAAATCTTTATTGAGAAGTATATCGGAGAAACTCCGGTATTTGAAAATGGTGTCTATGATCCAAACTCATATAGTGGAGTTAATCCAAAGATGATAAGATTCTTAGATCATTATTTTAAACCAATTGATACTGCTGCAAGAGAAATGGCAAATAATCCAAATGACCTAACCATACGAGCCAAATTTGACAGAAGTTTATCACATCTGGCTGAAGAAATGAGACCTTCTCCGGCTGCCTCTGCAGCTGCACCCCCCGAAGCCGAGTACAAGTATGACCCCAACTTCGTGGAACCTGATTCAGAGGGTTCAGAGGCAGTTGCACCCTCTGCAGTTGCACCCTCTGCAGTTGCACCCACTGCAGCCGAACCCTGGTACCAAAAATACCAATTTTGGAGGGGAGGGCGTAAAACTGCGCGCAATCGCAATCGCAATCGCAGTCGCAGTCGCAATCGCAGTGGAAAAAAAACCCGTGCACGCAAGCTTAAACAAAGGTCGCGCAAACGTGCGGTTCGTCGTCGTTAATCATGGAATTAGAATGGTGCTGGGCGCTATTGCATTATTCGTATTAATGTAAAAAAATAAAAGAAAAAAAACACGTTAGAAAACAATATTCTCATCAATCCATTTTTTGATTCGTATATTGACCGGACGCAATATCATATTTAGCCCGTCGGCATAGTGCATGTAATTATTTTCATCATTTTTCATCGCAATAAGTGTTTGATGGATTATTTTGAATACTTCATCAGAGTACAACTCGGAAATCTTGATAAATATGTCGTCCATGTCAGATATGGTGGTTGTTGATGCAGACGATGCTGACGATCCAGACAATGCAGATGGTGGAGAATTACTCTCACCCACCGATGTTAAATTGATTGGCGAATTTGGCGGAACAATGTGGTGGTGGTTATTTCCATCCAACATATTTTTATACATTTGAAGTGTGTGTAAAACATGCGTCTTTTCAGTCTGGTTATAAGTTCGGATTAAATTATTAATTCCATTTTTTGCTAGTTCAATCAATAATGTAAATAATTCGGTATATTCTGTTTTTTCATCCGTGTAAAATTTTTTAAATCTGCAAAATATATTAAACAAATAAAATAAATCTTCTTGCGTATCATTATTATACCATCGCGTAACAGATTGACTGTATGTTGGTGCTTGTATGTATAGAATATTATTTTGGATTGTTAATTTCGTTCCAATTGGATAATACGAGAGAAATCCAATTTGAATAAGTGCTTGTAAAGGTTCAAGAATAGTTTCAAACCTTTCTTTCTTTTTACTTCCACTTATTGTTTTATAAAGTAAGTGTAATGTTGTTTGCATGCTAAATATATTCATGATATATGTTTAAATTATAATTATATAGATTTTATAATAATCTATATAATGTGTGAGTGAATATTATTCTCTAAAAAAATTAACCAACTAACCAACACCAACTAACCAACACCAACCAACCAAATTACCCAAATTGTAAAAAAATATTAACTGTTTGAATTACTTTGTGATGTGAAATATTATGCTTTTCGCACCATTGTACACACTTTTGTATATTTGCTTTTTTCAAATTTTCATTCTTTTCTGTACTTTTATTCATAATTAAATTTAATGTAGATATAATATTTTCAATCTGATTCTCTCCAAATATTGCATTGATTTCTTCAACTCTTGTCAGATACGCACGGTCATGTTTGAAGTTGAAAAATGTTTCAATGTTTGATTCTGAATTCAAATTGTGAAAATTATCATGAAACTTGTATATTATTTTTTTATTCAAAGTGTTGTTCAAATTGAAACCTTTGCATATCACATATTTTTCCGAATTCGCGTATCGACTTGTTTTTGGTTTCATAATGTATACTTCCTTGTAGAGAGACGAAAGTAAATACAAAACGTCAACAGTGGCATTTGAAAAAATGTCAAAAACTTTCAATACAAAATTTCCACCAGTTGATTGCATTGAAATTGCATAAATAACTTGGGCAATAATTAACTTTGTTGCAATGTGTTCTTGGTCATTGAAATTCTCAGAAAAGTCGACTCCTCCATCTGCCGTAATTAAATCCATTGTTCCGCCATACTTTTTATAACAATATTCAAAATTTTCCACCGATAATAAATTTCCAGTTTCATCTGATCCTTTTTCAATGATTACATTTCGATTTTCTTCTAAAAAATTCTTGCTTTTTTTCCATCCAGGACACTTTGAATCATTATTAACAAGCGTCATTCCATAGTACACGTCGTTGGGATTTTTTCTCATGTGACAAACCGCTTCAATAAATCCTCCTGGACCTTCGGCAAGATGAAATGATGACATTGGTTCAGAATGGTGTGTTGGAAATGATGACTCTTCAGGACTTGTAACAAATTGCATAAATGAATTATGGTTATTCACGCAGCTATTACTGTCGCCGACATGGTGGTTCAAAAAAACACAATCATTATTTCCATCACGTCCGTGCCCATTTCCAATACTTTTACAACATTTATCACCTCTGCACAAATTAAATTGGGTACATATTTCAATCATTTTATAAAATGAACGTGATAGCGGCTTCATTCGACTTACCTGCGTTTTACAACCTGGAACAACGGTGTGAATAAACTCATATGGATTTGTCAATTTTTTATAATTGTCCCAACTATTTTCTATTGGCTCAATCTGAAGTTTAGTTCTACTCAACATTTCGCACAATGAATTCGAAATGAATGCATCCGGACTCGAACGAATCATTTTAAACTCAATGTCTTCATCCTGAATATCATATGCAATATTTGGTAACAAAAAAATACTCATATTTTTGATTATTTATTATTTGTATAATATAATATTTAATAAGACTAACTTGTATCCAATTAAATATCTAAATTGTTTTCATAAGTTTTATATTATTATTCAGCATAAACTATTTTATGAATAATTTTAGTCCTATGGTTTTTTTTTAACTGTTTTATTTTTTTCAAATACTATTTTCTTTTTCTTTTTTGGAATTTCACTTTCAGGTGCATCTGGTGCATCTGGTGCATCTGCACCTTCTCCTTTTCCTTTTTCTTCTTCACCTTTTACGTTTTCCTTTTCAACTACTGAACTTTCACTTGCACTTGAACCATTTGTTTTTTGCCAAACCCAATTCGGTTTGTATCTTCCGCCAGTTGTAACACGCGACAAGATACCTTTGAATTCGGCATCCTTTTGTTTTTCCACGTGCTCTTTGATCATGTGTTCGCCAATGTAATCATACCGAACGCTTTGAAACACAATGTACCCTCCGACGCGAAGACGGCTCCAAAGAACTTCAATGGACGCGTGTAAGAACTCTTTCAGCCACATCTTTTCATTATTGAACATATTTGTAGACTGATTTTTCACTGTATCATCGTTGTAGACTTCTTTCCCCCACATGGGAGGACTGAACATTACAATGTCTGCCCAACCAAACGGTAAATTTTCCACACCGACCGCGCCCGGAAGTCCGTCCTCTAACATTTTTTGTTTTTCAGATGAACCAAACATTTCAATCATTTTAGAAAAACCAGGACTGGAAAGCGGATTGGGTTCCACGCCGACATAACTAGCATTCATCATGATTGCCGCCATCAAACGACTGCCGTATCCTCCAGCTCCATCCAAAATCTTCACACTGGAAAAATCTTCCGGCGACATCTCTGGAAATAATAATTTCCATATAATCACATACACGTATGCGTTCTCTGCACTTGACAAGTACACTTTTTTGTCTTTGCCGTCAATCATTGACATTTTCATATTTATTCTCGACTCTTGGCTTTCAGTGCGCTCATCCGACTGATGCACAATAATCTCGTGCAGAGACTCGTCTGTGGGCTCTATTGACTTTCGTTTCAATAAACGCAGCGCCTTTTCCACAAGCGTGCCATTATTAAAGTGGTCTTCCAACGACGGCTCACCTTTTGCGATACGCACTGTTATTTTCGAGGGTTCTGTAAAATAATCAACCAACAAATAATCTTTATCTAATATTGCATCATCGGGTGACTTGATGGATATAAATTCGCCACCTTTAAATTTCAAATTATCATTTGCACCCACATATTCTCTAATGAATGCATTCACCTCTTCCGTTTCTTTATTCCCCGCTAAAATGCTGTAAGAAGTCTCATCAATGTAGTGTTCCTTCTTGAGTAGCGACAAGGGAACATCCGCAACTTTTGTTTTGATGAGCGCGTACGCCGCTTCTACATCATCCTTTGTCCAAAAACGCTCAACAAATGGAAAGCCCTTTTCGATTACTGCAACCACACGGTCATGTTCAGAATCATATTTTTCAGACTCTTCAACATTGGTCAAAAACATGGGCTCAATTGCGTTTTTATAAACCCATTCCCAAAAATCCCCACAGAATCGCTCATAAATTTCCGGATTCTCCTTTTCAATGTCATTCACGCCGTAATCGTGTCTTGCATTAATTTCCAACAGCTTGACACTGCCATCGCTCGTAACCATAAAATCACACCCAAATACTTCAAACCCGTATTTCGACTCGGTCGTTGTTGCAATGTGAGGTTTATAAACATCATACGCGCACCGCAACACTTCGCGCATCTGTTGTATTATTTTTTTGGATTCCTTGTCGTCTAATCCGAGTTCGCTAGAATCCGGAAACAGTCGATTCTTTTTTGTCGATTTGAAATGCGTATCGTGTATTTTTTTGTTCTTGTAATCTGCATCTTTATATGGCAACTCGGCTGTAATTATTTTACCTTCATCAAACATAAACCAGTCTGATTTTTTATTTGGTCTCATGCAAACCATAAAATACATGCGCAAATGAAACTTTTTACCTTCGACAAGCATGGGATTTCTAATATACTTTGAAACCAGATATTGTTTCTTTTTATGAGTTGCTATAAATTCCTTCAAATCTTCTTTGCTGGAAATGTATTCAATTCCTTCACCCCCTCCTGCACCAACACCAAGTGGTTTGATGATTAAAATGCCTTCCTTTTCGCTGTATTCAGAATTGCGTTTTTCATCGTTCAACATCCACGACTCCGCCATATATTTCTTACAAATTTCAGGACATTTTTTATTCAATTCAATATAAAGTTGCGCTTTATCTGTAATGACATTTTTACTATAAGGATAGTCTGGGTCAGATGTGCTATATCCTTTTACGCCATTACCTCTGAGTAAATTTTTTACCACTGTTTTTATATTGTAAATGCTGTCTTCATATCGTAGAAATCCTGTTTTATTTACATCGCTTGTCGCGCCAACCCATGCGAAATCGGCACTTGGGCTGTTGATGTCAACCTGTTTCCACTTGTGGTCAACCAAAATATCCGCGAGGCGAGTCAAGATCAAACCCTGTTTATCGTGGAGCGCAAATGTTTTTGAAACGCTAGAAGGAAAAACCGGAACAGCCGCATGTTTTAAATTATCACAGTCAACGTCCCTCACTTTTTTGTATATAAAATAGTCATTCAAAAACGACAGGGTCTTTTCTTCATTCGACATGGTCAACGCTTTTGAATATGCAAAATTCTTGGAATGATACATTTTCATTATTTTAAATAACTCTTCGAATGATGCACGACTTTTACTGAAAATTCCACCATCCCTGTTTTCTAAAAAGAAGGGTTCAAATCCATATTTTGACATTACGCCGTCAAAGTATTCAAAATTTACCAAAAATTCTGAAATGTATTGATTGATTGATTCTTGCCACACTTCTATTTCATATCCAAGACTGTTCTCGTCAGGAGGAAATCGTAGGTCATCGTCATATTTTTTAACAATTTCAATAATTTTTTTAGACTTATCGCCGCCCTTGAATATTGAAAAACTTTCCCCCTTTTTTATTCCATTTTTTTTCAAAAGTTCAAATACTTTTTTACCGTTGAATGTAGTCCCGATGAATACTCCGCCTTTTTTCGTGCATTCGCAAATATTTCTTGCAAACCCCTCCAACGTTTCTTCATTTTCAAACATGTAATGAACTGCAAATTGAATGGATGAAATGTCAAACCCTTGCTCTCCTTTTCCATAATTTGCCACAACTCCAGTTAATCCTGCTTTTTTTAATGTCTCGACACTCCCTTTTCCAAAAACCGAATTAGAGATTTCTCGAGTCAATTGACTCGAATTTGAAAATGCGCTTCCATTTTTGATGTTTCTACTAGTGTTTCCAACAACAAACATTGCATCCAATTTACCAGAATTCTCTCTAATAAAATTGACATACCTTGCACATGCCCCGTTGACCGGATTTTCAATATTGTCTCTTGAAACATCAATGCCATATACAAACGACAGCCGAGAATCTTTCCATTTTGGCAAATCGCCACCTTTTCCAACGGCGAAATCGATGAGCGTGTCGCCTGATTTAGACAGTTCATAAATTAACGCAGATTTTACAAACTTGTTATGAAAATCGCGCAGCCCGTGAGTAAGTTCTTCTTCTTTTCTCGTGTCGCTACTTTTATAATATTTTTCTGTTATATCCGATGTTTCCGAAGCAGCAGCAAGCTCCTCGTATGAGATTGTTTTATCAACGCCTTTAATAATATTTTCAGTGACAGGGTAGTGAATGGAATACCAAACGCTGTCTGCCGTCTTGTAATCATTTCCAAAGTTTTTACCTGTTTTTCTAAGTTCAGCAGTTTTATCATAACGAATTCTCAACGGAACCCATTTCTTTTCTTGAAACTCGTATCTAAATTCAACAATTGTGAGGTCCTCGAATACTTCGGCTCCTTCTTCGGTAACCATGTCACCTTCAGAATTTAATTTTATTTCCATAGTTCCAGCATTTACATCATACGGATTCGACGGCAGAAATTGTATGGGCTTGTATTCACCCGACCCTCCAAACATCTTTTCAATGGCGCCTTCATAGATTAGCGCGCACGCATTTGGAATTATTTTATTCGAACGATTGGATGGGTCAAACCCAACCTTTAAAACTAGCTCCTTGTACGACTCGACTTGTTTTTGCGCCAGCATGTTTGTCGCGTTTATCCCCCCCCTTCCAATTTTATCAACAACCTTGTCTCTGTTTGTTTTGTCGTCCTTTACGGTAGTTACTAGAAAATCAACAGTATTGTATTGAGGCGGTTTCCATTTGAATGAAAGTGCCCATGTAAATTTACGGTCAAGAGGTCCAACTTGACCAGGCGCAGACCCTCCAACGCCAGTATTGCACGGTGTAAAAATCAAACCATCCGTCACATACTTGTATTCAGTTTCAATGCACTGTTTACACAACATGAATATTTTATCGGAAGAAGTGTCGCCTTCTTCTTCTGCGCCAAAAACTCCTCCATCGTCGAAATAGAATCGCTTTGCTTGAATTACAAATGGATTCTGAACAACCTTGATGACCGGTTTTGCATCAATGCTTGCAATATATTTGACCATTTCCGAATACCGCGACTTGTCTGCGTGTTCTTTACTGCTCGTATAAAAACTCCGCTCGCGAACGCCTTCCCCTTTCATAAAATAAATGTCAAATGCTAAATACAGATTAATAAAATTTCCATCCTTGTCGTGCAAAACGTGCTCTCCGTCAATAAGCGTATTATGAAACGCCTTTATTTCTGCTTCAAGACCAGTGAATTGGACATTCATCAGCGGATCGATCAAATATATTCTGCCCTTGTTTGAGACATATAGCAGTTTTCGAAGTCCGTCTGCTTTGTCTGTTACAGAATAATTTTTACGAATGCTTGGCATTTTGTACAATCCCGCAGGTGCAATATTTTTTATTTGAAGGGTCACCGATGACGGTCCAACAAACGCTAAACGTGACGGCGGTCTGACATCTCCATAAATTAATTTGGAATATTCATCAAGAACGCTGCGCTTCTCGTCATTCGATATGGGAAAGTTACTTGATTGTATTCCAGAGAGAATCAATTTAATGCCCTCTCTCAACCGTTTCAATAAACCTTCTAATGAAATTCCCGAATCCATAACAATCGAATTGTCCACTTCAATCTCAACTTCATATTTTTCTTCACCCTTCATAATATTCGATGTTTTGAAATCGCCGTATGATTTTTTTGACGACGATGACGACGAAAACGTGTCTTTTACAATACTTATATCAATTTTTACTGGACTATCAGGGTGTGTAAATGTGGTACGCCTAATGTACCTGAAATTTTTCCCTGTTGACTTCCAGCCGGATATAATCTTTTCGCGCTGTTCTTTTCCAATGTCTCTTTCTGACTGCAAACTAACTCTAAAATCAAAATCTAAATTATCAACCGGTCTAACGTCTGATTTATATTCTGAACCATCTTCGCGCGCAACAGTTTGTTCCATATTTTTTTTAGTAATCATTTTCGCGTTTTTTTTATCATCAATAGTGTTGTCGATGCAAAAATTCTGTATAATTGAAAAACTGTCAATTTGAATTCGAACGTCAGAGTCATTCAAGAATATTCTTAAACTATATTCTTCAGAAGACTGCGAAAAATTCAACGACTTTAATTTTTTAATAATATTTGTAACATTGTCTTTTGTTAAAGGCGCAGACTGTTTCATTGTTCCAAACCGCACCTCCAACTCTGTAGTACTTGCAGAGTCGGAATCCTTTTGTTTTTGTTCCTTTTTAACTGCATCTAAATAGAGTTTTACAATATTATCAAATTTTTCTTTATCTTCATTTTGTTTTTCTTGAATTTTGGACTTTGTTCCAGAAGAAGCAGAAGCAGGCATGTTATATAATTTATATATATAATTCTATATTTGTTCAATTTTATAATAAATTAAAATAATAATCTAATAACTAATAATTAATATATATATATATATTACTTAATATATACATAATAAAATGAATTGGTCTGATGTATGGATAAACAAAAATGATACTATTATTCAACATGAATACAATGGTTATAAATTTAAAAATTGTGATGAATATAAAACATTTATCTCTGAAATATGTAAAAATTTAAATTTAACAAATAATACAACAATATTAGATATATGTTGCGGTAATGGTTCTTTTATACAAGAATTAATAAAAATGAAAAACATAACTAATATAAACATGTATGGTATTGATATTTCTGAGATAAACATAAAATATGCATGTGAAAATTATACTGGTAATTACATAGTTGGAGACATTAAAAACCCACTTCCATATGATAATAATTTATTTGATTATGTAATAATCATATCATCATTGCAATATTTAGAGAATGATGAACAATTATTTTTTTTATTATCTGAAATGAAAAGAGTGTGTAAAAGTAATGGAATAATATTTATTGGTAATGCTTATGATAAAAAAATGTGCGATGATATTTTTTTTGAAAAAAAACATTATATGTTTAATCGTGAATTATTGTTTGATTATTTTAAAAATAATAATATTGTCTGTTATGATAATAAATATTTAGATATAAAATTTTATACATATGTGAATGAAAAATTTAATATGGTTATACATTTAAACAATAATGATTTATTAAATATAGGTGTTGATATTCATGATACATTAAGTCATAGTCCCCTTTTTTTTAAAAACTTATTTAACAACTGGAAAGGTAAAAGAATATTAATTACTGGAACTCCACTTTCTAAAGAAAATGAAATTATTGAATTATTGAAAAACATAAATTTTTTAATAGATATTGATTATGATAAAATAGAATATGGTTATGAATATGATAAAAAAGATATGAACTATAGTCATTTTGAAAAAATGAAAATTCATAAACTGAATGCAATTAAAAAACACAAGGTAAATATATATTTTGATGATAATCCATTTTATGTTGAATATTTAAGAAATTATGTTTTTGTATATCAAACAATATTATCAAATGATTATATTAATTGTTATAACAAACTTGATAAATATTTTACTTGTAATTTACAAGAAAAACAATTTAATTATCTTGATTTTTTACGTCAAAAAAAAAATGTTTTAATACCTGGAAGTTTTGATTTATTTCATATTGGTCATTTAAATTTGTTAAATAAATATAAAAATTATGATTTACATGTAGCAGTACAAGGTTCTCAAAGTATATTTGAAACAAAAAAACAATATCCAACATTAACTACCGACGAACGTATTGAATTTATAAAAAATTTAAACATTACAAAACATGTAATTTCATACACAAGTTTAAATTTGGTAAACATTATAAAAAATTTTGAAATTAATATATTAGTAATTGGTCCTGAATATGGAAATCACAATGAGCATTTAATTAATATTGATTATTGTAATAATAACAATGTTGAAATTATTGTTGAGTCACGAACAGAAAATATTTCAAGTACAATGATTAAAAATAAAATACAAAACAAAGTAAATAATGTTTAGGGAAAATTGATTTTTCGTTTCTAAAATTTTAATATAACTAATATAATATACATAATACTATCATAATACTATCATAATACTATCATAACAAGAAAATAACAATGACTTGTATAATAGGATTTGTAATACCAAATCTCGATAATAATATTGCAGTTTCAAGTCTAATAAATATATATAATTATATGCGCAAATTTCCAAAAAAGTTTAATCCAATTATATTGTCTGAAAATGATAAGTTTTATAATAAATATTCAGAATTATATAAAATTATTAAAATTGGAAAAAATAGTAATTTTGATTCATTAAATTTAAATTATATATTTTTTTTAACACCATATCAGGATCATTTTACGTTTAATTTTAGTAATATATCAAATAAAGTTAAAATAATGTATGTTTCATATGGTTATAATACTTGGGGTCAGTCTATATATAATATTATTTTTAATACTACATTTTTTAGAAATGTATATATGTCATTTCATGAATCTGAACATAATAAAAATGATTTTATTAATTTTGCAAAACAAACTGAATTAGAATTTTTTAATGAGGACAATGTTTTTGTTTCAGGATGTCCTAAAATAATAGATGGTTATTATAACTGTGATGATAATTGCATAATAAATAATAAAAAATATAATATCATATATAATACTAGATGGTCAGATGATGATGGGAATACAGCTCATATTTTTTTGAATACAATTAAAAAATTAATTCAATTACATGATAATATAAAAATTACTTATAGACCACATCCATTAACAAATAGTAAAATATTAGATAAAATGAATGAACTTAAATGTGAAAAATTTGTTATTGAACGTATTGACAATTATGAAGATATGTTTATGGATTTTGATATTATGATATCTGATGCTTCATCATTCATGACCGAATTTTTATCAACCGGTAAACCTATAATTTATACACATAAACATAATGTATTTAATACAAATTCAAAAATTTTTGAAGAATGTTATTATAAAGTAACAAATGAAGAAGAATTAATTTCCATAATGAATGAATTAGTAATAAATAAAAATGATTTTAAACATGATGATAGAATGAAGATAATTGATAAATATTTTAAAGTATATAATAATCCATGTAAAACAATTTCAGATATATTATATGATGACTATGTATCTTCAAATATTGAATTTGATATAAACGAAAAATCAAATATAACCAATGATAAAACAGTAAAATGGCATAATTTTACAGGATTTAAAACAGACAGACCTTATATTTTGTATAAGTATTTTCTAAAATATTTACAAAACATAAATTCTATTTTAGAATATGGTTGTGGTCATTGTGAAGTTTCTTTTAAAATATTGTATGAAAAAAAAAATATAATTTTCACGGGGGTTGATATTGATGATGATTTAATTAAAAAAAATAATGTGGAATTTAAAAAATATAATATTGAAAATTATAATTTTATCGTAGATGATTTATGTAACACATCTATTATCAATAAATTAAATGTTTATTATGATGTTTTTGCAATTGGTGGTTATGGTAATTCTTTTTCAATCGATATTATTTCACATACAGTAAACACAATTAAACCAAAATATATATTATTTGAAACACATGTTAAGAGAAAACAAGAATTAGAAATAATTAAAAAATTATTATTTGATGAAAATAAATATAAATGTATATGTGCAGAAAATTTTAAAGCCCATGCTTTATGTAAATTAGAAACTTATGATTACATTGATAGAGTTGTACACATATATGAAAAAAATAGTAAATAAATCATTATATCATGTATTGATTTTGATTTTTCCATTATTTCATCAACTAAGATAATCAACACCAATACATATTATATAAAAATATATAATATGTAAGTAAAAATGTGAAATTGAATAAAAGTAATTAAAAATTATAAATTTCGTGCATATAAAAAATACCATAATCCTGAAAATATCTGAATGAATGCTGCAATATACATTTTTTTTTTATCAGATATATATTTTGAATAATATAGTGATGTACTTGAAAATACAGCAAATATTAGTGTAAATATAATAGTTAATTTAATATCAATGATTTTTCTATTTTCAAAAAAATATCTAATGGCATTAACTAAATCTGGTAAAATGACCCCTATAAAAAATATACCTAATGCTACACTAAAGTTCGGACAAACTCCTGTTATCATTAATAATGGAACAATCAATGTAAAACCCGGCGACCCCAACATACCCGCAAAAATCCCGCAAAATACAGCAATTAAACTAATAATAATTATATTACCATCCATTATGTTATATATTATTGTATTTATTTGATTATTAAAAAAAATATATTTAAATTAATTCAATTATAAACAAAATAAAAATGCAAAATTTATGTAAATTGCTCGCATATGTAATCATATAAATATTGTTTGGTTTTCTTTTCTTTGACATGCTGCGACTCTTTTGACTCTTTTGACTCTTTTGATATTGACATTACTTTATCATATATTTCAAGTAGTTCAGAGTGAGTATATGACGATATAGATTTGATTGGCGCAAGGACATTCTCCATTTTCCATTTTGTTTTTCTAACATCTCTCGCCATTTCACCCGATAGTTCCTTCCTTTTAAAGACATGTATGCCAATTCCATTTTCACCTTCCTCGATCAAATACGGATTATCAGAATCTCCAACACCGTATAGTTCACAATAACAATTCTTTTTTATAAAGATTGCAGAGAGATTATGAATAATGCATAATCCAAAAAAACCTTCCAACGTTAATAACGCGTCGCTTGATAACTCTGCTTCAATTCTCCCCCTATTCAGTTTATGCTGTTTGAAAACATTTGACATTTTTTGAAGTTTTTCCACCGACTTTATTCTAACTTCTTTATCAGCGACAAACTTTGTTTTCAAATACTTATACGCATCTTCACCGTGCAGCATTATATAAAACGCCCAAAGCATTTTATCTTTTTCTTTAATTTTAAATAAATATGACACTTGTTCCTTGCGTTCTGTCTCTTTTTCTTTTTCTTTTTCTTTTTCTTTTTCTTTTTCTTTTTCTTTACTTGATACTCCTATGACATGCATTTGTAATGAAGATATCAACTCTTCTAATTGATCATGGTTCAAAGTTTCCATTTTTTTAATATGTTGATGTTGATAGGTTGATAGGTAAGAAATTTAATATAATAGATATTGTATGTGATGTGTACACGTTATTATATTAAATGAAATTATTTTTAAACCTTAATTTAATCTTATTTATTTAATTATTTAAAATATTGATTTGATAAGACTATTTTTTTCTCTTCAATCTCGTTGAGCTGCGATTCTTGTTTATAAACATAAATAATATAATCACTAATTGTATCGATTATATCTGGACCAACATAGGTCAAATTCACAAAAACGCCATTTTTATTTTCACTACATGTCACTTTATTCGTGTGCAGAATTCTCAATATTTCAATTTGATGAAACGCAGGTAGTAACTCTATTTTATCTCTCAAATATTTCAATGAATCTATCTTGGAACTCGGCGCAATATTCGCATTTTTTACATCTTTATTTTTAATTTGTTGTTGTTGCATCATAAATTTGTTATGAGCGTCATCATTATATTGCGATGACGACAACTGTTCTGATGCTATTTCTTCCACTTCAAGTTGCATTTGCATTCTATTAATCTTATTAATTAAACATTCATTTTTAGTTTCTATATCTTATTAACAACAATAATATTATTAAGATTTATATTATTATTTTTTAGTTCGCTTTTTCTATTACCATTAATATTATTCATTATATTATTATCATCAATGCATTTTTCAACCATTGAATTATACATCATTATCCAACCAAGACCAATCATTTATTTTTATAATATATTAAACAAGTATATATTATAAATATTATATTCTTTCTAATGTGTTTTCAAATATAATTATAATCCAAACTGACTGAAGTCAGACATTACAGGCTGTGGTAAATATGAATCATTTTGTCCAGAATAATTTGGGACTTTTTTACATTCAAATGCTGGTTCTGGACACCTTGCACACGGTGGGCACGGCGGGCATTTTTTTTCTGTCGGACAAGTTGTTACGGCAGGGCACGCGGGACATACGGGAGGAACAATTTCAGATTTCAACATGTACAAGTCTTCACTTCCTGGCGGTATTCGAGAACCTGAAATACCAGAAACGTTTTTGAACTTATTTTTATGAGACATCAACATGTTATTCATTACAACATTTGGATACTTATTCAAATTTCCATAACTATTAATATTATTGTCTTCTTCATTATCATCATCATGGTAACCTTCTATTTTTTTATTTTTGGAAAGTTTTGAATTAGAATATGCCACAGTGTCTCTATGTAAATCATCATTGAACTCGTCATAATTTTTGTATGTGTCTTTACCTCCTCTTCGTGCAGTCAACACTTGGGATGAAGAAGTGTCTGAGTTTACATTCGTTTTAACATCGTTTTCATAACCTTCGCGCATAAAACTTCCTAAACACGAAGAACATATCAGCGCTAGTAGTAATATTATAAATATATGGATTTTATCAAGGTTCATTACGAGAGATTATATAATATGACGTATATAAATATATATATATAAATATAAATATCTATTGTAAAAAAAATATTTAATTATTATTTAATATTTTTCTACAGTATTTTATCTATAAATGTGATTTTTTTCATTTGATTTAATTTATTTATAAAATTTAAATTTTGAACTTTATAAAAAATTGATAATTTATTACGGATAAGTATCTACAATCAATTACCAAATACAATACAACAATTACCGAAATGCGCGTAATTTGCTTCGACACAGAAACCACCGGACTGCCTGAATGTAGAAATACATCCATTTATGAAACATCAAAGTGGCCGCACATTGTTCAATTAAGTTTCATGGTCTACGATGATGAAGCGGGTGAAATAGTTGAAGAATACGATGAAATTATAAAAATTGATGAAAGCGTTTGTCTAACTCCTAAAAGTGTTGAAATACACGGAATATCTAGAGATGTTATTTCCAATCGCGGTGTGCCAATAGTTGATGCGCTGCTTGCGTTTAAGCGCGCATTGAACTCGTGTGAGTGCTGCGTTGGTCACAATATTTCATTCGACAAGCGACTTCTCATTGTTGAGGCGATTCGTAACAAGGGTTTTGATTCTGGTGACAATTCGTATGTGCAATTTCAGTTCAAAAATGAATTTTGTACAATGCTAAAGTCCGTTGAAATATGTAAAATTGAAAAATTACGTGGTGACGGAACAGTCTATTTTAAATATCCGACGCTTTTGGAACTGCACAACCATTTATTCAAGAAGATTCCTAATAACGCGCACAATTCCAAAGTTGATGTTTTGATTTGTCTTCGTTGTTATTGCAAATTGGCGCACAACCAAGATTTGTCTATAGATAGCAGGCAGTTTCGAAGAATGTACAGAGAAAACTGCGCATGAATACATTTATTATTATAAACTTCGTTGAATTATTTAATATTTTTTATTATTTTTTATTTATTAAATTGAATTATGAATTGCTTATTATTTCATCTAATAAACAACCATTTCATTGATTGCGGGAAAAATGGAGCCAGTGCCAAATCGAGAATTTTTACTCGACTATATCAATCATAATAGAATCAACGGTCGCAATATAATCAATGATTACAATGATTATAATATGTTAAACAACTTGGTGAGGAACAGAACGGAAAGAGAAAATATTGAATTGATTCATAATATTTACAACAACCATTTGATAAACAACTATATTTACAATCATGGGCAACCGGGAGCAGCGGCAGCAGAAGTCGTTGAACCCGTCGTAGTCGCTTCAGCTTCGTCCACGTTTGAAAAGTTCAATATTGACGTTGAACACCATGTGGTTGTGGTTGTATCACCGTCTCAAGCTCAAGCATCTTCTCAGAATTGTCATGGTGATGGTGACGACAGCAACGTTTGTTGTTCAATATGTTTAAATGCAGAACAAGAAGAAATGGTAAAAACAAAATGTGCTCATATTTTCCACTCGAAATGTTTGGCGAAATGGGTCATACAGAAGACAACATGCCCCATGTGCAGAACCTTATTGACTAAAAAAATAACATAATGTAATGAATGAATGTAAATAGCGTTATTGGTATATGAATGAATAAAAAATATAATAAAAATATTTTTTATTTTGGTTTTATTTATTTATCGGAAATTATCTTTATTTTTTGAATTACTTTTTTCTTTAAATATTGGCTTAATAATAGACAATAATATTTATCAATTTTTTATAATATTATTGAAAAATTCTCAAAAAGTTCTGGTAGGTTGTGGAAAGTTCTTATGCTCATTGTGAAAGAAATAGTTGTCAAGTGCAATAAGATATGTTTTAAGTTCAGTAAAAGAATCGTTAGATGGAGTACGACCGTCGAGAGCGGTCAAATCGTCACGCAAACCGGTTTCAATGGCAATGGCGCGAGTTGTCTCAACTAAGACTTTACTGGCTGCGTCAGCGGCGGCGGCACTAATGGCAGCAGCTTGAGCAGCGTTAGCTTTAGTGGTTGCGTCAGTTGCAGCGGCACTAATGGCAGCAGCTTGAGCAGCGTTAGCTTTAGTGGTTGCGTCAGTTGCAGCGGCACTAATGGCAGCAGCTTGAGCAGCGTTAGCTTTAGTGGTTGCGTCAGTTGAAGCGGCACTAATGGCAGCGGATTGAGCGGCGTTAGCTTTAGTGGTTGCGTCAGTTGCAGCGGCACTAATGGCAGCGGATTGAGCGGCGTTAGATTTAGTGGTTGCGTCAGTTGCAGCGGCACTAATGGCAGCGGATTGAGCGGCGTTAGCTTTAGTGGTTGCGTCAGCGGAGGCATCGGATATAGCAGTACTCAATGCAGAAGTAGTGGCTTTTGTTGCAAGCGCAGTGGTAAGAGTTGATGCATAATTTGCATCATTCCCTATTGCAAGTGCGAGTTCATTGATCGAGTCTAGTAATCCTGGTCCACCACTTGCTAATGTTTCTATCGCAGCATCAACATATTTTTTGTTTACTGCGGCAGTAAGATCGCTTCCTACCGCTGTGTCAGCCAAACCTGAAAGTACACTATTATTAACGGTAAGACCGTTGAGATAAAGAGAGTGCGACATTTTTACTTGTTATATTATGGTCAAATATTATTTTTTTATAATGAGTTAAAAAAATAATTAATTATATTTTGCCTAAAGATTTTGCCTAAATATTTTGCCTAAATATTTTGCCTAAAATAATTTCTTGAGAAATTAAGAAGATTGTACCACAAATGTTTGTTCTACATCACTTTTTACATCACTTGAATTTAATTTATTTTTCAACATAAACTGTGCTACAATGGTGTATCCAAAAGGAACTTCGATTTCTTCTAATGGAAAAGGGACGCTCCTATTTTTAATAGAAGAATAATCATAAGTGTAATCTTTGATTATAGGATAAATACTCGGTTCTGAAGAACTTGAGTCTGTAGACGAAATTCTTGTATGTAAAACCAATTCATAATCACTTGTAAATGCTCCGCCCAGAGCAATTATATTTACTACTACTGATACAGTATCTCCTCCAAAGTTTGCACCACTATAATTATTTAGTAAACTCCATGTGGGGAATTCATATACAAGAACCGTAGGGGACTTTCTATAAAATTGGTCACACAAGTATTTCACCACTGATTCTAAATGTGAAATTTTTGCCGTCATTTCAGTAACTGTAGATGCTGCTTGTAATGCTGTAGCTGACGCTGCTTCAGCGGCAGCTTTTGCTGCTTCAGCTTGTGTTTTTGCTGCTTCAGCGGCATCTTTTGCCGAGTTTGCAGCTTCTGAACCATCAAATCCTGGTTCCCCCTTTTCACCTTTTTCACCTTGAATTCCTTGAAGCCCTTGAATTCCCTCTTCACCTTGAATTCCCTGTTGACCATTATGACCTTTATCGCCCTTTTCACCTTGAATTCCTTGAGGACCCCTCACTTCAATTTTTCTCCATTCAGTTTCTACGTTGCTTGCATTATCTACAAGCGCAACATATAAATCATTTTTATGAATATATGCATCTCCTGGTTTGATTGTACGTGTCTTATAAAGAATTGATAAATCCTCAATTTCCGTAAAAGCGCCTTGAATTTTAATAGCAGCTAAATCAAGGTCGCCAACTTTGAACCCTCCACCACTTGTGCTAACTTGAGTGTCGCCAACTTTAAAAGTGTCTGGGAAAGTCAAAGTTCCGGCGCCGTTTTCAGTGGATGATGATGATGATATAACAGATTCGCCTATTTGAATATTTGATGGAAATTTCAAACCTCCGTTTTCTGTGCTTCCAATAGAACTAGTTCCAATAAACATAGTATTTGCACTTACGTAAAGGCTTTTAAACGGGCGGTCAGTTGAACCAATGGATACATTATCATTCCCAGCAAAAATATCTTGAGTAATTTCTCCACTAAAAACACCAGTCGGTCCAGGCGGTCCAGGCGGACCAGTCGGTCCAGCCGGTCCAGCCACTCCCATTTCATGTCGCAATTCGTCATTTACCGTATTTTCTATTAACTGTGTTTTTAAGTCTGTAGCCTTTTCATTTAACATCCTAGCCTTTTCATTCAAAATCTTAACCTTATCATTTAAAACCCTATCAATAGAATTTCCTGTTGTTTTCAAAATAAAATTCAAATTACCCATACTGTTGTTAGTTTTAGTATTCTTTACCATTTCAATGGTTCAATAGTTTTTGATGACTTTTTCTAAATGTTTTTTATTTAGAAAAATACATTATTTGACGTATTAATACTAATTTTTCTAAATAAAAATAAAATAATATTTATAAAAAAATATTAATTTATTTTTAAATTAATATTACATTTCATTTGGTGTCTTATGAAGAGCACATTGTGCAGATTTCAAAATCTTCTTTATCATTTTGGATTTCGGTTGTCCCATTTTGTATTTTGTCTGGTTCAATCGTAAATTGCTGCGCCTGGTGTTTTGGTTTTCTCCTTAAATAGTAAAGTCCCGTTTTAAGACCTTTTGTCCAAGCATAAAAATGCATGGATGTTAATGGTCCGTAACTCGGTTCTTCCATCCACAGATTCAAGCTCTGGCTTTGGCAAATAAAAGCTGCTCTGTCGGCTGACATGTCGATTAAATCTTTCATCGGCAATTCCCAAACCGTTTTATATTTATTTCGCATGTGCTCGCTTAAATTGGTAAGATGCTGCACACTTCCACGATTTGCAATTATATTATTTTTTAGCGCATCTGTCCAAAGTCCCATATCAATCAGTTCGCGCATCAAATACTTATTTATAACAATAAATTCTCCGGCTAAAGTGCGTCGTGTGTAAATGTTACTTGTTATGGGCTCAAATGCTTCATTGTTTCCTAAAATTTGCGAGGTGCTTGCCGTCGGCATGGGTGCCAGCAAGAGCGAATTTCGAATTCCATATTTTACAACCGATGCTTTCATTTCGGTCCAGTTATAACGGGAATTACCTGGTTCAACGTTCCACATGTCAAATTGCAATACACCTTTTGATGCCGGCGACCCTTTGAATGACTCGTATGGTCCGTGCAGCTTGGAAAGTTCAACCGACATTTCTAACGCGGCATGATAAATAGTTTCAAAAATATTTGTATTTAACTGTTTAGCTTGAGAGCTGTTGAACACGAAGTCCATCATCATAAATGTGTCGGCGAGTCCTTGTACACCTATTCCAATGGGGCGATGGCGCATGTTACTGGTTCGCGTTTTTTCTGTTGGATAATAATTCACGTCAATTACTTGGTTCAAGTTATACGTTACCGATTTTGCAACAGAATGCAACAGATCAAAATCAAACGTTTTACTTGCTGTGACAAATTTATTGAGCGCAATACTTGCCAAATTACAAACCGCCGTTTCTTTATCATCGGAATACTGAATGATTTCCGTGCATAAATTTGAACTTTTAATGGTTCCAATATTTTGTTGATTTGATTTTTTATTGCAAGCGTCCTTGTACAATAAATATGGTGTGCCTGTTTCCATTTGACTGTCTAATATTTTGAACCATAAATCTCGCGCTTTTAATTTACACTTTTCTCGTCCTTCTGATTCATACTTGTGATAAAGGGTTTCAAATGCATCTCCATAAACGTCAGATAATCCTGGACACTCGTCAGGGCAAAATAAACACCAGTCTTCGTTTTCTTTTATTTTTTTCATGAATAAATCGGGAATCCACAGAGCATAAAACAGGTCGCGCGCTTTTACTTCTTCATCGCCATGATTTTTTTTCAATTCTAAAAAATCGCGGATGTCTGCATGCCATGGCTCCAAATAAATCGCAAAACTTCCGTTTCGGCGTCCGCCTTGATCAACATACCGCGCAGTGCTATTAAATACTCGCAACATTGGAACTATTCCTGTAGATGCGCCATTTGTTCCTCGAATTAAACTTCCTCTAGCTCGGATATTGTGAATATGAAGTCCAATTCCTCCAGCCCATTTAGAAATATGCGCACAATCTGAAAGCGTGTTGAATATGCCGCCCAAACTATCATCTTCCATTGCTATTAAATAACATGAACTTAGTTGAGGACGAAGTGTTCCAGAATTAAAAAGAGTGGGAGTTGCATGAGTAAAATATTTTTGAGACATTAAATCGTATGTTTCTTTTATTTTTTCAATATTGTCTCCATGAATGCCGACCGAAACTCGCAACCACATGTGTTGAGGGCGCTCGACAACTTGTCCATTTATTTTTAATAAATACGAATATTCTAGTGTTTTGTATCCAAAATATTCAATTAAAAAATCTCTCTGATGGACAACCATATTTTCAAGTTCATCCTTGTATTTAGTAATTACCGACATGGTTGTTTCTGAAATAAGAGGAGAGCTACGTTTTTGATTGTCTTTATTTTTGTAGAGTTTTGTCATAACCTTGTAAAACGAAGCATCTGTATTTTTATGGTTATTTGATGTTGCAATATAACTAGCCAGCGTAATATAGTCGGGATGCTGTGTGGATAACGCAGCGCATTGTTCTGCGGTTAGTTCATCGATTTTAGTTGTTGGAATGCCGTCATACAACTGGTCAATCACTTTAATAATCAAAGATGCATAATTTATTGAAGTAATATTTGCCGATTTTCCAAGATTTTTTACACGATTAAGGATTTTATCGAAGGCAATAATTTCAAAAGAGCCATTTCGTTTCTTCACGCGCATTTCTTCATCACTGTGCTGTTTTTTCATTTTGTTTAATATTTATTTATTTATAATATTTTGTTTAATATTTCTTTTTTAATATATTATAAAAAAGAAATATATAATATAATTTATATTATATATTTTATATAACATATATAGATACAAATAAAAATAATGTCAATCGCAACGTTGAAAAAAAAAACATTTCGAGGAGGTAATCCTCGTGTTGATGTTATTTCTGGAAAAGGACATGACGGTTTTTCATTGAATGGCTGTCTTCGAAACATTGGCGGAGTGGGCAGATTTCGCATGGTTAGCAACGTAACGCGCACACCGTTTAGAGGAAATACGCCGGTTGGATGGGGAGGATGCTGTGGGACATACCCGCAATATATTGCAAATTCAGGAGACTGTTGCAATAATAATCCATCCATCATTAAAAAATCAGTCAAAAACACAAAGGGAATGCTCGATGAAAAATATTTGGGAATATTACATGGAGCTTATCCAAACACATGGGTGAAAGATGATGATAACAGCTATAGAATTACCGATACACAATCTCAATATATAGAATCGCTTAGTTGGAAATATGGGGCGTGTAAATTTGAAGCAAATAAAAGCGCAAATACTACGGTTGCCGATGATCCAGGTTGTAAATGTTTAGATGGTAAATTTTATCATATAGGTGGAAAGAAGTACATGTATTACAAACCTGTAACTAAATTTGTTGGAGGGTATACCACTCAGGGACAATACATTACAACAGGAGGTGTTGCCAGGAATGCCGACTTACCTACACCGCCGTGTGCAAGACCGTTCCCATATTCATTATCCCATAATGGTTGTGACGTTAATTATAACACAATTCAACAAGCAGCCGGAAAAGGTTACATTTTATAGGGTTTACTCAAATAATTATTTAATTTCTAAAATAATTATTTTAGAAATTATTAAGATATATATATATCTATAAATATATAATAAAATATAATGCCAGTCCCCCCTCAATTTTTATATTCACTACGAAGAGATTTACATAAAAAAAGAATTGCAGCATCTTTAAGAAATATTGCAAGTGTAGCGGCAACTAATACGAAAAAAGATGTAGAGAGAAATTTGATTGTCACGAAATTAATAGAAGAGACAAAAACAGGCGATTTATCAAATATCACTAGTAACTTAATTCCTAGTGGTAATGTAAGTATTGGTACAGAATTTAATAAATTTGATAGAATATACGTGAATGATATATTTACATCAGATAAAACAATTCACATTGGTGATACTGTTACAATAAGTGCGGCGGATGATGGCACATTGGCATTGCCAACTGGAACAACCGTTGGTGGAATTAACTATGGGTTAATTAAAATTAAGGGAGTTAAATCAAGCGAGGAACTACAATCTATTTTGAATGAGAGCGAAGTAGGTGATGCTTATATGGTTGGGAAAGATTTATTTGTAAATGTTGATGTTGATGGACAAAAATCGTGGCAAAATATTGGCACAATTGTAGGTCCGAAAGGTGAAAAAGGTGACACAGGTGCGCCTGGTTTAGATGGTGCTGCAGCTGCAAAAGGTGATACAGGAGCAAAAGGTGACACAGGAGCTGCGGGTGCTAAAGGTGACACAGGTGCGCCTGGTTTAGATGGTTCTGCAGCTGCAAAAGGCGACACAGGAGCTGCGGGTGCAAAAGGTGACACTGGAGCTGCGGGTGCAAAAGGTGACACAGGTCTTCAAGGTGACACTGGAGCTGCGGGTGCAAAAGGTGACACAGGTCTTCAAGGTGACA
>Ga0209597_1000080_pt1 | contig 56317 bp, 52 predicted proteins | sample M_140625_MF_Meta_FD_187316 | JGI IMG/M metagenome (GOLD analysis project Ga0209597, IMG submission 187316) | Freshwater microbial communities from Lake Montjoie, Canada to study carbon cycling - M_140625_MF_MetaG (SPAdes) (version 2) | ecosystem: Environmental > Aquatic > Freshwater > Lake... | reverse complement strand
CTGATAGTCCTCTACTAATATTGATGCTGTTTCTCCTTGTTCATTTATACCATACATTTGAATAGAAAATTCATTTGTATCTTTATTAAATTTTGGCTCATCTTCTTCTGAGTCATTCTCTAGACTTTTTTGATTATAAACGTTAAATTCAAATAGTTTGAAGACGTATTCCATTTTTGTTAATATAATATAAACTATTTTATTATTTCTAATTCAATTTTTTACAATAAAAAAAAAATAAAAAAAATTACATATTTACATTACAGGTATAAATACAAATACAATTACATTTTATATTTTAATTTTTATAACGTTTTGCTAATTCTTTTTACTTGCTCTCTTTGCAAAAGTGTTTGGGGCGATGGTGTTTGTAAACAATTATTTTCTCTGACGTCATGACACCTCTGACAAAATTCAAATGCCTGTTCTGCAGTAATACCACATTCTAAACATAATACCAAACAAACAATAACCCCAGTGCGACCATGACCACCCCAACAATGTAAATACACTTTTTTACCTGCTCTTAGCAAATCAGCCACTTCTCTAGCCGCTTGTAACGTTTCTGCATCCAAGATTGTTCTCATATCTTTTATAGGGTAATGCTTAAAAGTTATATTGTTTGAAACAATTGGTTCAAGAGTTGGATATGCTTCTCTATTTTCTAAAATTCGGTTAATGTCGCTCATATATGGCCTTACTATACGAGGATCACGACGCCATTGTCTCTCTAATGAAGCAGGATTATACTCCGACATCATACAAACAAATGTGTCAAAGCCCTCATTCAATAATTTAATTAAATTTTCATCATTAAGTTTATCGTTTATTTCCCCAGGAAACGCTCCAGCGTAGAAATTTTCAAATACTTTATTGGACTCAGGATTAGGCCCTCCATGTGTTTTATTGGTAATTTCATTTAAGGGTGGTAATACTATTTTATACAAATGTGCTTCTTCAAGAGCTGCTTCTTCAAGAGCTGCTTCTTCAACGGCTACTGATACAGCTACTTCACAAGATAATTCTGCGGCAAGAAATTCCATTATTGATTTGATTTGATTGTTTTGAACGAAAGTTTGGTTTATTAAATACTTTATTGTAATTATTATATTTTTAATTCAATTTTTTTTACTTTTTCTATAATTTCAAAAAAATAAAAAATAAAACTAATTTAAGTTTATATTTTTAAAATTAAATATCAATTTGTATATATACGTATATATGATTAAAGGAATAAAAGCAATTGCAGTATTTACAGATGAAATTAAGGGAACCGTGAAGTTTTCTGAAGTTGGTTCAAAAGTCAAAATAGATCTCAATCTTTCTGGTCTTAAATCAAATTCTCTACATGGTTTTCATGTTCATGAAGCAGGAGACTTAAGCGATAAATGTACAAGTATGTGTGCACACTTTAATCCATATGGATTAACCCATGGATGTCCTGGACAATCTATTAGACATGTAGGGGATCTTGGTAATATTCATACTAACAACAAAGGTGAGGCTAAATATACATTTTATGACAATGTTATTAAATTACGTGGATCCAAAGCAAATATTATAGGTAGGGGTTTAATTATACATGAAGACGAGGATGATTGTGGTAAAGGTGGATTTCCAGATAGTTTAACAACAGGGCATGCCGGTAAACGTATTGCTTGTGCAGTAATTGGTTATTCTAAGGATAATTTTAAATGTTAAATTTTATAATATAATTCAATAATTATTATATAAAAATAATTAATATTTTTTATATAATGAATCCAACAATATGTTTAAACATGATTGTTAAAGATGAAGCTCATATTATCTTACAAACATTTGATAATATACTAACATATATTCCCATAAGTTATTGGGTAATATGTGATACTGGATCTACAGATAACACAATAAAACTTATTATTGACTATTTTAAAGAGAAAAATATTCCTGGAGAATTAATACAAGACGAATGGAAAGATTTTGGATATAATAGAACTAAAGCTTTAGAATATGCATTTGGAAAAACTGATTTTTTATTTATTTTTGATGCAGATGATTCAATACATAAAAATTTTATCTTACCTTCGGTTTATAATCATGATAGATATTTACTTAAATTTGGTCTAGATTTTACATATTTTAGACCATTATTATTAAATAATAAGAAAAAATGGGCATTTAAAGGAGTTTTACATGAATTTTTAGTAAATTTAGAACCAGTTACAGAGACCATGATTCAAGGAAATTATTATGTTCAATCAGGAAGAGAAGGTAATAGAAGTAAAAATCCATTAAAATATATTAATGATGCAACTATTTTAAAAAATGCTTTTTTTCAAGAGGAATCATTTGGAGACCGAGGGTTAGCATATCGTTATGCATTTTATTGTGCACAAAGTTATAAAGATGCTGGTCTAAAATATATGGATGAAGCAATCGAATGGTATAAAAAATGCTTAACTTTGCAAATGTGGAAACAAGAACAATATTATAGTTGTTTAAAATTAGGAGAAATATATATGCAAAAAGATGATAACGAAACTGCTTTACATTATTGGTATAAATCTATAGAATTTGATTCCGAAAGAATTGAAGGTATAATAAGTGCAATTGAGTATTTACGAAGGAAAGATGAACATTTGTTAGTAAATGCGTTATATTATAAATTTAAAGATTATAAAAGACCTGGTGAAGGTAAATTATTTTTATCATTAGGACCATATAATGATTATTTGGAATACTACAATTCAATAGCATCTTTTTATATACATGATCTTAAATCTGGATACAATTGTTGTAAAAAAATATTTTTAAATAGATTATTACCTTACCATTTATTAAAACTAACAATCCAAAATTTTAAATTTTATATAGATTTAATTGATATAGATACTAATGAAAACGTTTTACAGTTATTTTATAATTTTAATGAAGTAATCAAAATGATCGCATTAAATAAAGATAATATTGAACAATCACTAATAGAAATATGGAATAGATTGTTTGCTAAATGTAGACAATTACTAACAACAAGTAGTGTTTATAATTTTACTAACAAAGAGAATCCTACCATCATTATCACATTTACAACATGTAAGCGATTAGATTTATTTAAACAAACTGTTTTTTCTTTGTTAAATCATTGGACCGATTTAAATAAAATAGATTATTGGTTTTGCGTAGATGATAATTCTTCGACACAGGATAGAAATGAGATGATAACATTATTTCCATGGATCAATTATCATATGAAATCAATAGACGAAAAAGGACATCGGAAAAGTATGAATGTAATTTGGGATAAAATAAATCATTTGAAACCAACATATTGGTTTCATATGGAAGATGATTGGCTATTTTATCATAAACAAAATTATATAGAAGATGCTATAAATCAATTAAATAAACTACAAAAATATGGTTTAATCAAGCAAGTATTATTTAATCGTAATTATGGGGAAACTGTTAGTTGTTATAATATTTTAGGTCATCAAGAAAGCGATGATTCTAATATTGTATTACATCATCATAACAATAGTTTAAAAGCTGTTTACAAGAACTGTCATTATTGGCCACATTTTAGTTTTAGACCATCGTTAATTGACGTAAAAACTATTTTAGAATTGGGTAATTTTAATTCTTCAAATAATTTTTTTGAAATGGATTATGCTTTAAAATGGACTAGTTCGGGTTACAAATCAGCATTTTTTAATAGTATAAATAGTCTTCATATTGGTAAACAAATTAGGCAACAAAATATAAAAAATGCTTATGAACTTAATAATGAAATACAATTTTCAAATACAAATACAAATACAAATACAAATACAAATACTTTTATTAAAATTATTAATTTGGAATATCGCGAAGATAGAAAAAAGTCTATAATTGAAAGATTGAGTTTGCTTAATATTAATTCATCAGAATATGAATTTATTAATGCTGTAAACGGTTTAACATTAAAAGGAGACAAAGATATTTTTAATTTGTTTAAAAATAATGATTTTAATTATAGAAAAGGTGTAATTGGTTGTGCATTAAGTCATTTTAATTTATGGAAAAAACTTATTAAAGATTCAAATAATGAATATTATTTAGTATTGGAAGATGATTGTGTTTTTAATCCTAATTTTATGAAAGTAATTAATTTATTTAAAGAAAATGGTAATTTTTTATCAAAAGATATTTTATTTTTGGGATATTCCATGTTTGAGAAAAAAAGAGAAGAAAATTATAATATTTATAATAATGAATCAAACAATATTCAAATATCTCTATTGAATAAAGATCTATATATTGGAGGAAGCTTTTCATATTCTATAAACAAGAATGGAGCACGAATATTATTAGAATATATTGAAAAAAATGGAATAAAACATGGTATTGATTATTTGATCAAAATTAATAAAGAATTGAATTGTTATGAATGTCAACCACATCTTGTCTTCTCAGAATGGAATGAAAATGGAAAAAAAATAGATTCTGATATACAAAATACATATGATTCGTTAATTTTTAAAAATGATATTGAATCAGAATTTATATTTGTTCCTAATGTTGATCAGATGAATTTTGATATATATTATAATAATAAAAATATTTACGAAAATATGGAAACAGCATTAGCAGATAATTCTTGTGTAGCATTTAATACTCTTGGATTTTTTAAAAATAAGATAGTTGAGTTAACAGGATCCAATTATTTTAACGAAAATGATGGAATTTATATAAAAAAAGACTATTATAATAATTTATATTTAAAAAATATCCATACAGATAATAATGAAGATAATATTACACTAACAATAAAAGAAAATAGTCAGGAAAAGAATAATAAAATTCGTATTAAAATGTTATGTAATTGGTGTTCTTCTGAGCAATTATGTAAAGAATGGTCTAATATGTGTAATAGTAATAATGGGTATTCATGGAATAATATAGAAATGACTTGGTTAAATGAAAATATAGACTATTATATTATTATAAATCAGCCTTTGAATGATTCTGAATATTATATACCTGAAAAAACAATATTGTTTCAAATGGAACCTTGGGTTTACAATGAAAACAAACACTGGGGAGTCAAAACATGGGGAAATTGGTCTTTACCTGATGAAACAAAATTTTTAAAGGTATATGGAAGAAAAACAAATGAATATAATAATGTTTATTGGCAGTTAGAAAAAACTTATCATGAATTGAGTAATTTAATTTATGAAAATAAAATAGATAAAATATCATCTATTTGTAGTAGTAAATATTTTGATGAAGGTCATATACATAGGATTGATTTTTTGAAATTTTTAGAATATAAAAATGATATACAAATGGATATATTTAGTCAAAATAATACACATGATTTCAAAAATTATAACTCTATTTTAAATTATGAAAATAAAAGCGACGGTTACATACCATATAAATATTATTTTATGGTTGAAAATAATTATGAAAATAATTATATTACAGAAAAATTATGGGAACCTATTTTGTGTGAATGTTTATGTTTTTATTATGGTTGCCCAAATGTATCAGATTATGTAGATGAAAATGCATTTGTATTATTAGATATGAAAGATTTTGAAAAATCTTATGAAATTATAAAAAAAGCAATAGAGGAAGATTGGTGGTCTCAAAGAATAAATGCGATCAGAAAACAAAAAGAAAAATTATTAAATGAAATGCAGTTTTTTCCTAGAATTGAAAAACTGTTTCAAAGTTTGGATTTAATTAATTAATATATTATAGAAACAACTTAAAGAGCTTTAAGTTCATTTTATAATATATTAATCTTCGGTCATATTATTTCCGACCATATTATTTCCGACCATATTTACAATGTTGTTTTTGAGAGAACCCTTTTGGATTTGAACAATTTATTGATGCTTTGTATTTTTTTGACCATTTGCCTCCTCTTTGTTTAACTCCTCTCATTACTTTTTTATGACGATTTTTATTATGACGTGTTTTTTTATGATGTTGTCGTCGTGTTTTTCTATAATGATTTAAACCCTTGTGCTTTTCTGTTTTTACAATTCGTTTATAAACTGCTTCTGGTGAACTCGTTTCTTCTGTTGAAATGACAGTATTTATTTTGCTTTCAATCCAATTTATAAAACTATCAACAGATCTTTCTTTTTCATAGTTTTCCACCGTTTTACCATGATTACCAATGTATTTAATTGTTGGAAATCCATCAATTGGACCTAAATTCTTAATAAAAGGTAAAAAATCTTTATTTATGTCAATTACAACTAGGTTATTATTGTCTTTATACTGGGTTTTTAACGCAGATTCAATTTTTGCCCATTCAGGACGAGTTGCATTACATGGACCACAGCCAACCATATAAATCATAATAAATACATCTGAACCATTTTTTATGTACTTATCTATATTTTTGGATTCTTGCTTAGAATTTATATGTAATACATGCATTATATATTATAAGTTTATAAAAAATATATTTACTTATATTTGCTATATTTTTTTAAATGTATAGTATATATGACATCATTAAAATTTTTATTGATAATAATTGTATTTTTAGGTGGTTTGTATTTTTATATTCGTTATGCCAATAATCCTAAAATGCTTGAAGGACTAACTACAATGAACGGTGAATTACGTTGTCCTAATTTATTAATTCAAAAAGGTGCTAAATATTATTTGTATAACTCTAATATTGCACAAGTCCCTGGTGTAAATCCTATTGTTTTTAATAATTTAGAGGAATATACTGAATTTTTAGAATGGCAACGCGGTGCTGGAATTCGCTGTCCAGTGCTTTATGTCCAAAACACTTATGATGCACAGGGTAATCGTGTATATAAAGTAAGACCAAGTGTTACTGAGATGCAAGGAGGGTTACCTCCTACCCCTCCTGTGTCATTACCATTAAAATTTACTCCTTTAGTAGATGCGACTCAGTCAGATCAACCGTATAACCAAAATGGATATCCAGCATTTGATCAATCATCTTATTATGTGGGAGCAATAACGCCATTAGATCAGATTAAGAATTCAAATTATAATATGTTATATAGTGATAATGCAATGGATCCGAATTGGGGAGGAGCGGATTATACACAGGCATTAGCAGACAAAGGATATTACAAAGATAATGAAGTAAACATATATGTTCCTTAAGAAATTGATATTTTAAATACATAACTTAATAATTATAATAATAATACTAATTATTAAATTTACTATAATTCAAAATTATTAAATTAAGGTATATATACTTTTATTTAAAAAATAAATGAAAAATATATATCAATATATATAAATGAATCCAAATAATCCTCCAATTAAAAGAAGTAATTCATCTGTTGATGCAGATCAAAATATGTATGAAGAAAATATAAAACTTAGACAACAGTTAGAAGCCCTTAATCAACAGTTGCAGGACTGCCAACAGAATCTAGCTAACTGTCAAGCTCAAATTGAACAACTTAATGCTGAGATTGCCGGATTCAATCAACAAATTGAACAACTTAATGCTGAGATTGCCGACTTACAAAACCAAATTCAACCACTTAATGCTGAGATTACTGGCTTACGACAAAAAATTCAAGATAGTGACACTGATAATGCTCAGCTTTTTGCTCAGATAACCGACTTACAAAACCAAATTGAACCCCTGAATCAACAAATTAGAATGCTTACATCAGAACGTGACGAATTACAAATATACCTTGAAAGATGTAAAGAAGATCTTAAACAACAATATAACCAACAACAACAACACCATAAAGAATGGGATACTTTATCGTTTAATGGACAGCAATCTATAAATGGTAATAATTTTTCACCTTCACCTTTAGGTTTTGGTTCATCAACCCAACAAAGTCCGCTAATTATGCTGGGAGTCCAGGACCTGGATTTAGCTAGAAGATTAGAGGAGCAAAGGGATGGAGCTGCAGAAAATTGGGATACTCCATTTGCCGAAGGTATATCACAAGGTTTGTCACAAGGTTTGTCACAAGGTTTTTCCCAAGAACAATTTTCCCAACCTTTTTCTGAAGTAAAAACTCATCTAACCTATGGAATACAAAAGAGTCGTATGCAAAAAGACTTAACAAAACAGATTCAAGAACAATTAAATAGAAGTAACCCTCAATGTCCAAATATAAGTACATTTTTAAATGCGTATCAAAATCAAAAGACAGATGCTCTTCCTATCGCTGACCCCAAAAGTTGTTTTACCTCTTATAAAATAGAGTCAAATCAGTTATTAGATTTATTTCGTGCAAATGGAATGTTATATAGATGGCGGGAACAAGACCCTTCTTTTGGAGTTTCCGGAGAACTATCAATAGCTGGTTTAACAATTTTAGCCATGGAAACCACAAAAATAATAGCTGATGAAATAAATACCCCAAATTTTAGGTCTCACTACTTAAAAAATCCTCCTAATGTCCTTTCCAAAAATGAAATCCAGTTTTATAAACAAATTAGTGATTTTTGTAAAGATTATCAACGCCTATTTGATTCAGCATTTGGGAAATCTCAAAATCGTGATTCTCTAGATTCTCCAACTGCTACGCTACTAACGGCACGAATATTAATTATTATTGACTCTATAACTAAATTGGCTGCATCACGATCACCTGAAGATCTATCTAGACCTGATCCTGAATATTCTTTTTTAAAAGAATCATCCATTCTTTTATCAAAAATTCTATTAACAAAATCATCTTTAGATGTGTCACAAGCTTCCATGTTATCATCATTTGTTGGAACCAATTTATTTTGTTGTTTTAATTCTTTTGACTATAGTGCGGTAGTTAATACAGAGTACGCTCCTGTGATGGGGGCAATAAAATACGGAGGATCATCCTCAGAACAAACTTTTATTTATGATGACAATGTGCTAATGTCTATCTTTTTTTTAATATCATCTCAAAGTATAAAGTTTATTAAAGATTCCTTAAGTAAATTTTTAACAATAAATCCACCGAGGTCATCAGGAATTTCTTCAGCTATGGAAACCGATATTGCTACGCAAATTGATACTGTAGAAAGAGCAATTGAAGATGCTGTCAGTCAACTTAGAGTCATCCATCGTGAACATCTAATTGAGGGGTCTGATATATCTAATACAACTGAATTATCGGAATACTTTATTCAATTAATGGAGATTCCTATAGGCAGTAGTCATTTATATGATTTTCTTCAATTTTTTATACGAACTAATGATATTCCTGCTTTTGCAATAGATAAAGATAAGTATGAAAAAATGTCTAGATTAATTTTAAATTATAATGTTTTTAAAGGAAGATTATCGTATCAAGCTTTAACAAAAAATTCAAGAGATATTCAAGCTCATGACTATAAACATTCTCCAATTCGTTGTTTTGGAATAGCAAAGCAGATTAAAAGACAATTATATGATTTTTTTATTATTAATCTCCAACGCAATCCACCAATTCCTAGACCTGAAGACCCGGAATTTGATACTTATTGTAAAAAAAACTTTTTATCTCAAGATCAATTTACATATTTTTGGCAAATTTATTATCAAGAGCAAGAATCCGCTGAATTTGTACAGGAGAGCTTAAATTTTAATAGTGGTAAATTAGAAGCAGGAAAGACATCATTACAAGAATTTTGTCAAGGTGTTGATTATCAACCTATGATAGAATATCAACCTGCAATTCAAAATTTGTATACTGTGCTTGCAACAAGAAATGCCGCAAAATTTGAAATAGAACAAGTTGAACTGTTATCTAGAACAAGAACTTGTGTTATGCAATTAGCTTCTGGGGAAGATGAACCAACAAGAGTTTTATTAAATAAAGGACCTGTTTACCAATCTTCATTAAATGTTGCACAAGAATCAGAATTAAATACAAGTAGATTGGATGTGTTTAAATCCCGCGGGTTTGTAACAGTTCCTTATCATTTTAGACCTGAGGTTATTGGTTGTTTAGATTTAAATCAAAAAAGAGGAGGTGTCAATAAAACTATATTTGGAATTCTAGGTCAAAATTCTGTAAGTGCAGGAGACGCAGCTTCGGCATCAATAGGAGATACAACTACCTTAGTAATTTCAAGTGAACCAGCAACTATATATTATAATGATTTTGAACTGTGTACTATTAATTCTGGATGGTGTCCCGGAGAAAAACAAGAAGATAGCGAGTTAATTGATTCATCATTTGTAGATTTTAAAGCTCTTATGCTAGCATCCCAATATCATCTTAATGCTAGTAATGCAGAAAAAAAATTTAAAACTTTATATGCTTTTTTAGCTAATCCTAGAATTCAAATAAAATTATTAGAATGTTTACATACAGATGAAATTGGTGAAATTAAACAAGCATTAGATCAAATTGAAGACCAATTTTTTATGTTAGTTGATGAGTTAACGGGAATACAGATCAAATTTAGTATTTCTGAACTTAAAAAAAATACAAAAATAAAATATTTTGATTTTTATTCTCCAAAGATAAAAAAATTTTTATTAAATGTAACGACTTTATATGATCAATTATATACAATGTTGGGCGACAAAAAAGAAATTCGTCGAAGAATTCATTCCTGTTTGCAAAATATAATAACAATTTTATATAAACATTTATGTTTTGGTAACTATCCTCTAGCAGGTATAGCTCGTCAAACCTATCATGTAGATGATCAAAGTGAATTAAGAAAAATGAATATGGAGGACTCAGCACCAGCAGCTGTTCAAACTTCTTCAACTTTGGGACTGTTATTTAATGAGGATATAGGTACATCTTCTACAAATGCATCCCGGAGAAAGGGACAAACAAAAGGTAGCTTGGGGGGAGGAGAAGGAATAATCGGCAACTATATTACATTAGAAGATGAAAAATATATATTAAAAGATATAACGAATGCTGTAGCATTAGAACGAATAAAAAAACTATATAATTATTATAAGCAACCATCAAAAATTATCCCTTATGGCTTATTAGGTATAAAAAAACCAATATTACCTTCTCAACCAACTGTATCAAAATGGGGGAAAACTGAAAAAACATTAGCTGATCTTCCCAAAGCTGAATCACCTAAAGGTACAGTTTATGCAATGTCATCGTCAAGTAGTAGTAGTAGTATTAAAAGTAAAGGCGGTAAATCAAAAGCAAATAAAAAAAATAAACGATTTACAAAACGACTTTTAAAGAGTAGAATTAAAATTGTAAGAAAGACCAAAAAACGGCTAAACAAAGGAAAGAGATATTCTAAACGAAGAAAGCATTAAATTAAAAATAAAATAATAATAAAATATAAATATTTTAAAATAATAAAATATTTATAATAAAATTTGTTAGTTTTTTGCATTATTGCTTATCTAAAAACGCCATTGGATCAAATTAAGAATTCAAATTATAATATGTTATATAGTGATAATGCAATGGATCCGAATTGGGGAGGAGCGGATTATACACAGGCATTAGCAGACAAAGGATATTACAAAGATAATGAAGTGAACATATATGTTCCTTAAGAAAAAATGATATTTAGAAGTTACCATGTAGAAATTATATAGTTATATATTATAATTAATGCCAAAAGGAAAAGCAAAACAAAATAAAGAAAATGTAGACGCAGCGGCAGTAAATAATGATGTTGAACCAATGTTATCTATTCCACGAAGAATAACTGGAGTGCTAAACAGAGGGAGAGATGAAGTAATGAAAACAACAGAGGCAGAAGTGTCATCCGCAGTAGCAGAAGCAGAAGAATCATCCGCTAAATCAGCACAACAACAACAACCAGCAACAAAAGCAAAGGCAAATGCAAAGGCAAAGGCAAACAAAGAGGAATTGCAACCAGAACGGGTACCAACGTTAACTCGTCGTACACCAAATGGATCAGTATCAAATAAAGTATTACCGCCTATATCTTCCTTTCCAATACGTGTTTCCCAAGTTCAAGAAATTCCGGATCAATCTGCTTCTAATAAAGGAATTTCTATAACTTATGGTGTTATAGGGCCAGGAGCATTTTTAGCAGAACAAATTTCTCCAACTCAATTAAATTCAGCTTCACTTGCAGATGCAACTCAAGCGTCAATAGATGTTACAACTAAAGTAACTACCCTATTAGGACTAGCTAGTCCCAAAGCGTCTGGATTAAAACTGACAAGAGGTGATGCATCTTCTACATACGATGACACATTAAATTCCACTTTTACATCTATACAAGGACAAGGTTTAAAAGTAACTAGAGGTAAAACAGACGACACTCATGAGACGTTACTTGCAACAGTGGTAGCACCAACTGCAGTTAAAGCAATTATGGATTCAGGCTGTTGGGGAGAAACATTTCGTTTATATTTAGATGCAGATATGTTTGAAAGAACTAGTATAACAGAAGATAAAATAGCTAGTCTATTGGATGTTTATTCTACACAAGAAAATGGAATTGATATATTAGGTTGGTTACTTAGAATGTCTTATTGTCCTGTATTTGAACTTGTTAGTTCTGATAAATTAGGTGCTTTTAATGGTTTATATACTCTTGAACTTCTAAATAGGTTGTTTCCAGTAGTAGCTACACTAAATATTCCCAAAGGCTCAGGAGGGCAAGTAGGTATTGATAACGAAGTTTATATATATTCTATAATACTCGCTGCAGTTTTAACAGATATTCCAATTCAAACTTTACTCCCACCACAAGCAGGAGTTGAATTAGTTAATGTATTTAGTATGATAAGTTCAATAAAAACTCAATTGAGTCAGACATTGAGTCAGACATTGAATCTAAATAGTTTTTTAGCTAATGTAAAACAAGCTATGTCTACTTTTTCTAATAATGGTGGAATAGCCAATTCCGAGGAAGAATTAGGAAACATTTGGAGTACTACTGTTTTTATGTATACTTGTATTCCGGCTTGTTTTACAGTAATTGAAAGTTTTTTGCAAACTACTGATGAGTCTGGCACCTCTATTAAAACAATGTTTTTTGAAGCAATAGAACATTCTTATTTTGCTGGACATGATCAACAAAAATTTATAGCGGCTGCAGAAGAATTTACTTGGTTTGCTTTTCAAATGACTAGATATAAAAAAACAGAAGATGTTTATAAGGATTTTAGAAGGACAAATCCAGATCCGTTATCTTTATTCAGAGAAGAAAGAGCATGGTATAAACAAAAATTAAATGCAAACAGACGAGTGTTTGAAACAGAATGGCCGCAAGTATTATCAAAAGTTTATCTTAATGAAGCATATTTTGGACATGATAATAAATCAAAAACATTAACTGAATTTGCATCCCGTGCAGATCCAAGAGTTAGACAAATAATAAATTTATATAAAAGTGATACAAGAGACGAGAGGCAGCTGGCAGAAATTCCATGGGATAATCTTGAAAAGTGGGTAATAAAAAAATGTCAAAGAGATAATAGGTGTATGGTTTTTGAGGCTTGTCGTGTTATAGAACCAAAGGCTGCTTCTGCTGCAAGAATGGGTACTCAAAAGGCTGCGGTTGAAATTGCTGGGGCAAAAACAGTTTCTGGAGTATCATTTGGAACAAATACTGATATGGGATATAATAATACAATTAATTATACGGTTCCTGTAGAACAACCTACTAGTGTAAAAAAGCAATTATCAAAAGAATCTTTTTCTGCGGGTGGAGGAAATCCAGTAAATACTTTATTAACTAAAGCAAATATTGGTTGTAAAGTAGTAGTTACTACATATGATTTGGAAAATTATGTAAGTGCTGAAGCTATGTATCAGCAAGGAGATGCTGAATTGGATACTATGATGTTGCAATGGTCAAGTAGTGTTATTTTAAACGAATTAATGAGGAGACGTATATCAAACCATAAAATTTTAGAAGTTCAAGGTATTTTATCAACACTTGATCGGGCAAGTAGAACAAATAACCCGGGAGCAATATATGCTACTGGTCATCTTTTAATACCAATAATGATATTGGAAAATCCAAAATTATTATTACAAATAAATTATATGGTTGGTGTTGATTCTCAACTCCAATTATGGCAAGAATCACCACCTGTCTCAGGTGCAGCATTTGCAGCTAATCATGAATTAATTGAATCTAGAAGAGATGAAATTGATCCACAAAATCTAGAAAACTTATCTAACTTAAATTATCTTATTTCTTTTATGCTTTTAAACGCAGAAGAAAGAACGGAATTAACTGATATAATAAGACTAAAATCAGAGGTAGCCTCTTTATTTAATAGAACCAAACAATTAAAGAAACGCACAGAAGATAGACCTGCAGAAAATTCCAAAGCCCCTAGTGATTTTGATCAAGCATTACAAACAATTTTTACAAAGACAATTGATCAAATAAGTTTAGACCAACCAACTATTAACACAATAGCAATGATAATCCAAGAAATGGCAACAGTATATATAGATAAATTTGATGTTCCTGAATTTATTAGAAAAGGTGGACAACAAAAATTAAGCCAATATATAAGCTATAATGATTTTTGGAATTATTATTTAACTTATATGATTGGTAGAAATAAAAAAATAGCAGAAATTATGTTTTTTTATATTACTAATGCTTCACCAGCAAGTATAAAACAATTTACCGATAGTAATCAAAGGCGTCAGTTTTTAGAAGTATTAGCAGGTCCTGATGTAGATGATTTAGCTTTGAATCATGGATGGGATTTTAGTCAAGATGTGCGTTTAAATGCAGCTTTATTTGAAATTATTGGGGATTTGGTAAAAAAAAAATTACTTGGTGCAGGACAAATACAAGGATTTTTTGGGCAGTTTCAATATAGTAGCGACGGAAGCGGAACTATCTCAGAACTTTCAGGTAAGCAACTTAAAGAATTTCTAATTAATTTTCTTAGAGAAAATCCGGAAATTTATAAGCAAATAGTGGAACAATTAGCACCAGAAGTAAATCCAGAAGTATTAGCAGCTTCTGTTTTATACTCTGCATTAAGCGACTCTGATTTTATTGATAAAATTCAAGGATTTGTAGAATTAGTTAAGGATGGCCGAATACAATCATCATCTATTAATGCTGCTGCTGCTTCTGCTGTTCCAAGGGATCCCCGGGATCAGGGATATGTTGATGGAGAAGAATATGAAGATAGGTTTGCATCAGCAGGTCCTGAAGTACAAAAACAAACTAGGAGTTCAAGTGGTCCAATGCCTATATCTATGAATTATAATAATACATTGTTTGGTATAGATAGTTTTGATAGTATGTTAGTTGAGGCTGATATAAAAGCTGGATATAAGCCGGGTGCTTATGCATTGGGCTTAAACCCTTTATCACGAAAAAATAGTGCTAGTAGTGATGAAAGTAGTAATGATAGTCTTGTAACCATCCCATTATCAAGACAAAATAGTAATAATAGTTCTAAACGAGGTTTAACACCTGATTCAGATTCTGATTCAGATGAGTCGCCTAGAGGAAAACAAGTAACGGACACAGTTCAATTACAAAACCAAATAGATAATAATAGAGCAAGAATAACTGAATTAGAAACAAGTTTAAGTGGTATAATGGCTGAACAAGAACCAATAGAGCAAAATAAATTGAAAAGAGATAAAATATCAGCTGAAAATAAAGATTTTAAAAATGATCCATCGTATAGAGCTATTGCAAAAATTGTTAATGATCAGAGAGAGAGATTGTATGAACTTGAAAGAGCTGCTCATGAAATATCAGGAGAAATAATGTATCTTAAAGCCAAAAACAAAAATTTACAACAAATTATTGCAGAGATGGAAAACCCCGAAGAAGTATTTTCTTCTCAGCAGAACACTCCTATGAGAGGCGGAGCCAAAACTAACAATTCTTTAAAAGATTTAAATGGTAAACCAGTTATAGCTCTCTATAATAAAAAAGAAAAAAAATATTATATAATAAGTTTTGAAGAATATTTAAAATATTGGTTTAATGATCAACTTGAAAAGATTAAAAAAAGGAATGTTGCAAAAGGAATAAAATCAACTAATTTAATTTTAAAACCTGAACAAAAAGATCCCTACGGTGTTTTAGCTAGACGAGAGGCTGTAGCTGCAAGAGGCGTTCCAAGACCTGTAAATAATTTAAGTAACCCTAGACAATTACCATTTGGAAGGAAAGAAATGACATTAGCTGATTTACCACAATCCCAATCAGCACCAGGATCTTCTCTAGTTCAATCATCAACTAATAGTATAAGAAGTAGGGGTGGTAAATCCAAAACAAAATCAAAGAAACTTAATAAACGATTCACAAAACGACGTAATAAAAAAAGATTCTCTAATGTGAGAAAAACTAAAAAACGTTTAAACAAAGGAAAGAGATATACTAAACGAAGAAGGCATTAAATTAATAATAAAATAAAATAAATATTAAATTATATATAAAATAAAATATTTATTGCTTATCTAAAAAAGCCATGGTTGCATTTAATGATTCCTTTGCATTCTTTAAAATATTCAAGTTATTTATTGATTCTATTTGTGTTTTTATATCTCCCTCAAATTTCATATTCAATGTTTGCTGAATCATTAAATATCCAATATAATCATCTAAATTAATAATTGCAGTTTCATAGTCCTTTCTATATTTGGCCACTAACAATTCGTCTTGTAATTGTACTAAACGAGATTTAATTCCAGCTGCATATTCGGCTGCAGTTCCTGCCTCACCTGATACTGGAGTAGGAGAATCAGCATTTGTTAAACCTTCAACAACTGATTTCTGCAATTTAAACATTTTAAGAACCATATAGATAACAAAAAAACCAACAATAATTATTCCTACAATTTTAAACAAATCTTCTTCCATATATATATATATCAACCTTTAAAAAATGTTATGCGAAGCGAAAAGCCAATTCTTTTTAAGACTTTTTTATAAAGATGAAATGTTTGGCTATATCTTTATTAAAGGAAGAATTAGATATTTAATTATTGAAGCTATAGCCGTTTTACTAATTTTTCTAGTCTTTCCATTAGAATCTAAAGTACAAATATTGTTTAAACATGTTTGATTTTCTTTAATTTTATCAATTAAATTAGGAAGAGTCTTAAATTCCGCTAAAATAGCCAAAGCCGATGCCGAACTGATCCCCGGAATTTGACAAAGCATAATTTCGCCTATATTTTCGGGTGTAATATTGTCTTTTTTAACCTTTTTTATAACTGTACAGTAATCTTTTTCTGAAGCATGCTCTGCGTTATTATTTTGGTCAGCTGATTGTAAATGGTTTTGCAAAACATTAGAATAAAATCCAGTTTTGCCTGCACTCAATCCACCTACAAGTTTGTAGGCCATATTGCAACAGATTGTTGCCGTTTCATCCAAGTTATTGGATCGCATAACAGAAAAGCCTTTGAAATAATTGATGGAAAACATGGCGGAATACAAGGTTTGTTTATCAATTCGTTCCTTAAAAGAATTAAACCGGTTCATATCGCCTTCAATAAGATATACAATGTTGTGATTATGATGTTGAAGACCATTTAAACGATAAGACTGTTCTTCATAACGACCATCTTTTATACTGGCTGCTAAATCAGATAATGATTTGCGTTCCACAATAATACAATCATTTGTACCATCATTGATAATAATATCGCCTAATGGAAGGGTTTCAGAAATAAGTTTTATACCTGCGAATTTTTGAACGGCTTCAATAGTTTTTTGACATGTTTTGAAAAGTTCCTGCTCCCTAGTATCTATTTTGATGAACATATATAATTACTTACTAGTCTTGTTATTAAATTATTTTTGTTATATATATTTTTATAATTTGTTTTAGAAAAAAAAGTTTATTTAATAATTAAATTACAAAACATTATAAAATCATATTAAATTGTACTAAAATATTTTTATATATTTAATTGTTGTGCTAGCTCCACCTGCTTCGTCATGTAATCCACCATTGCCTCTAGTTCAGTTTCCTTTGCAAGAAGGATTGGAGTACTAACGCTCCAGTCCGGTGCATCGTATGCTTCTTTAATGAGCTGCTGTTTTCGTTGTGCTTCAAATGCTTTTAGGGCATCAACAGTTAGTTTGCCGCAATCTGGATTTTCCCTAACGAACTGGTTCAGCTCTTGCTCCTTACGCTCTTTGTTGTAGGCTGCATTGTCCCATGTAGGTTCTGGCCATTTCGGTAGAGAGTCAGTGTTCAAGATTTCCGGATCTGCGTTCTTGAGAGCCCAGCTCTCCGCTTCATCAGCAAGGCTGTCATTGTCGTTGTAAAGCTCTAAGTATTCTGGAATTTTTTCTGAAGGCACGTGAATAAAGAAGCATTCGCTGTCTTTCTTGCACATGCCGAGTAGGAATAAAAAGCAAATTTGTTTGTGATTTAATACGCAATTGCCTTGGCAGCTGCACTTACCTGCAGTAAATTGTTGACCCTCTTGGTTTAATTGTTGGGTAGATGAGTTCATTGTTTAAAATAAATGCTTTGAAAGTTTATTAAGAAGTTTAGATTTAATTTCAACTATTTAGAATTTAAACATTTCAATTTTTTTTTTGAGACATACAAATATTAATATACTAAAAAATAACTCATACAAAATATGTCATATACGCATAATCATACAAAATTTTATGCTAAATTTGTTAGTATAAAATTTAATCCTATTATTTTGTTTTTGTTTTTGCTTTTGCTTTTGCTTTTGCTTTTGCTTTTGCTCTACTTTTCCTAAAAGTAGATTTCCTAAAAGTAGAAGTCTTAACCCATGTTTCCACCAATAGTAGCACGGTAACCGTAGGATTGTGTTTGGATAGTGGTATTGGGAATACACCTGAGACCAAATTGAGTATTAACCGCACCAATTAAGGTAGGATTAGAAGACAAGAACCAACCGACTTGACGGGATAGACCGGCCTTTTTGGGGCCACCACAAGTTGGGCGATTAGTGATAGATGCCGCATTACGGCTATTTCGACTTCCAGACATATAGACCATGTTTATACACTAACAAAATATAAAAAAATAAAAATAATTAATTAATCTAAATATTTCCATATAAATCCTCCCGCAGTTTTTCTTTTATTTTTTAAAACTCCCCAAATATTTGTTTTTCCAATACTAGTTTCTTTGGACGCACCGGCTATTGAAGAAAACTCATTAACTAATATATTGCTTAAATTATATTGAGCAATTTTTCTTGTAAAATTATTTCCTAAACCAGTTTGAAATTTATGAATTTGATTTTCTTTGTTAGTTACCCATTCTAAATTGGAAATAGAATTGTTCATTTTAACACCATCTTTATGATTAACTTGTTCTTTATTTTCAGGATTTGGTAAAAACGCATTTGCAACTAATCTATGTAATGCATATGTTTTATTATAAATATAAACACGAATATAACCATTTTCATTTACTTTATAATTATCCATAATTATCCCTCTACTATTTTTAAATCTACCTAAATTAGAAACATAATATGATTTTGTATTTTCTATATTTTCAATTATTACTGGTTTCCATATTTCTTCTTCTAAAGTATCCATAACTGATTCTAATTGCCATTTAAACCCATAGGCAGATTTAGACAATCCACAAACACAATTTCCAATTGCATTTCTTCCATTATGACTATTCTTTGTTAGTTCATTTTTAAATGCCCAAATAGCAGCATCTTCAATAGAATTATATTTTTCTAAGATTGTTCCTAAATTAGGATCTAAACGACTAACGCGTTTATTTTGATTATTTGTAATAGTAATTCCAATACAACGATGAATATTATTTTCTTTTCTAGTCATCCATTCTAAATTATCAACATGATTATTTAATTTATTTTTATCTTTATGATTAACATCGGATTTATTTTCAAGATTTAATATAAAAGCTAATGCAACTAACCTATGAACTTTTAATCCTTTTCTAATGTCATTATGCAGTAAAGAAACATTATAATAACCACCTTTAACATTTAATTTCATAGGTTTATTTGTAACTATGTTTCTAACGTTACCAAAGTTGCTGACCTGGTAATTAGGAAAGTCATTAATTTGAAGCCAATGTTCATCCATGGTTTACTATATATACTATATAATGCATAGTCTTTAAACCCGTTTTAAAATAGTATATAGGAATCTATTTAAAGTCTTTTTACAATGTTAAATATATAATGACTACCGAATTCAAACATGACGATGATTTAATCAAGTCCGAAGATGGGCTTATTTTTAACCCATATAATTCACTAAATAGTGAGATTAGATTGAGCGATGTTCAATCTATTCTTACCCGATATGGCATTCCCCCTAAAGTTGAAAACATGGAACTTTATAGACGGGCCTTTGTTCACCGGTCTTATACCAAACGCCCTGAATTTGAAAATGCACAGCAAAATATTAAAATTGTTGAAAAACCAACAGATTGTTTGCCTCTGAGCACTAAATCAAATGAACGCCTAGAGTTTTTAGGCGATGGTATTTTGGAATGTGTTACCAAATATTTGCTTTATAGACGGTTTCCTAAGAGCAATGAAGGTTTCATGACAGAAAAAAAAATTGCCATTGTTAAAAACGAGGCTATTGGAAAGATCGCGTTAGAAATGGGGCTACATAAGTGGCTAATACTATCACGTAATGCAGAAGAAAAAAAGACTAGAACTAATCTTAAGAAACTTGGCTGTTTATTTGAATCATTTATTGGAGCTTTATTCCTTGATTTTAACAAAATTATTGTTCAAGATGATGAAGGATGGTTTCAGAATTTTTTTATTACGGGACCAGGATTTCAAATGGCACAAAAATTCATTGAAACTGTATTTGAAAAACACATTGATTGGATTGCTCTTATTCAAAATGATGATAATTACAAAAATATTTTGCAAGTTAAAATACAAAAAGAATTCAAGGTTACCCCACATTATTTACAAATTTCACATGATTTAGAAGAAGGTTATAAAATGGGTGTATATCTTTGTTTAGGGCAACATATATATAATATGGATATTTCTCGGGCAATTCATATTAATACTTTTACTGGTTTACAAACTAGTTTTAAAACTGTCCAAGATTATGTTTCTGAACATGATGGTAAAATATTCTTATTTTTAGGTGAAGGACAACATAAAATCAAAAGGAAGGCAGAACAAATAGCGTGTAATGAAGCTTTACAATTTTTACATTTATCAGTTGACTAACTTAGGAAATTGTAAAATTCTTGAAGGACTCATTATATTAAACAACCAGGAATCTAAATCTATATCAGATATTAAATATTGATCTTTTATTTTGTCAAGTAATAATTTTCTAATAATATTTCTTTTTATTAGTTTATAATTATCTATTTCTTCCAATATTTTTTTTACAGTAAATGCTGGAGACCAATGATCTCTACATAAAAATGAACTACAACATAAACAATTTAAACCATATAAATATCTTAATATCGTATTAAAGCGTGGCGAATTTAATCTTAATGAATCAAAATAACCCTGATTATTTATATTAATAATTGGGGGTCTAAACGGATAATCATTAGAAAATGTAAAACAAAAAATATTAAAATTATAATCTTCTTTTTTTTGCAAAAATAATTTTAATTCACCTTTGTTAGTAAAGTCAACTTGTATTATAACATATAAATCTATTAATGTATCTAATTCTCTTTTTAATCGTTTAGCCATTGTTTTAGATTTAATTAAATTAAATACTTCTTCTATTTCCATTGTATATTATTTATTAATATACTTTAAAATTAGTTTGGTATATATTATAATTTCAATACATAAAATAATAAAAATTTATATATTGAAAATATATAAGTAATAATGAAATCTTTGTTAGAACGACTAAAACATAAACCAATTGTTCAGCCAAATGTTGGTGTAAAGGTTGTAATTGTACCACCTGTAACGGAAGAAGTTGCTGTAAAAGAAACTTTTAAACCTGTAATTACTGCTGAAAAAGATACAGGAAAAAGAGCCATGGATATTTTAGAAAAAATAAAATTAAAAAAATTATCTGTTGTTACTAAAAAGTTTCCAGAGCCTGAAATTCAAACAGTTTTATCAAAGGCACCAATTATTGAAGAACAAACGAAAAAAAAATCAAAAAAGCTATCAAAAGAAAAAATTGTGTTAGTTGAAGAAGAAGATAAGATCAACGATGAACTAGCTGAATTGCCTGAAGGTGGACCTAGATTAGAAGAACATTTGGTAGACGAACCTTTGATAGAAGAACCATTGATAGAAGAACCTTTGGTAGAAAAAGAACAAATTCCGATTATATTTGATGACCAAAGAGCACCCAAAAAACGTATTAGTAAAAAAGTCACACGAGGTGTAATTCCCATTGGACCAGAATTAATGATAAAAATTGGCGATACGTCTTTAGCTAAACGATTGCCTCAGCCTCCAGAAATGAATTTAATGGTTTCCAGTTATTACATGAATAATAGAGAAATATTTGTAAATTTTATTAATGGTTTATTTCAACCTTATAAGGATGAATTATTAGATGAAAGTAAAGGAATTAGTTGTGAGGACATTGGAAAAGATACTGGTGATATTTCTTTACTAACACATCAAAAAATTGTAAGAGATTATATTAATTTGTATACACCCTACCGTGGACTACTTTTATATCATGGGCTTGGATCTGGTAAAACTTGCACATCAATTGCAATCGCTGAAGGCATGAAAAGTTCTAGAAAAATTATAATAATGACTCCTGCCTCTTTAAGACGAAATTATATGGAAGAAATAAAGAAATGTGGAGATCTTTTATATAGAAAAAATCAATTTTGGGAATGGATATCTATTGATGAACGTCCAGAATTTATTGATTCATTGTCTGCTGCTTTACAACTTCCAAGAGAATATATAAGAAGAAATCATGGTGCCTGGTTGACAAATGTTACAAAAAAAAGTAATTACTCTGAATTAACTAGTTCTGACAAAAAAGTATTAAATGATCAATTAGATGAAATGATCACAAATAAATATAAGTTTATTAACTACAATGGGTTGAGAAGAGAGAAATTTTTAGAAATGACAAGAGACTTTACTGAGAATATTTTTGATGATGCAGTTGTCATTATTGATGAAGCACATAATTTAATTAGTCGCATAGTTAATAAAATAAATAAAATTGCCAAATTTGCACAAAAACCTAGAGGACCTGGTAGTGAAAAACCATTTTCTTTGGCACTTATGTTATACGAGGCTTTACTTCGGGCTGAAAATTGTCGCATAGTATTATTAACTGGTACACCTATTATAAATTATTCTAATGAAATAGGTATATTATTTAATATTTTAAGAGGTTATATTAAAACATGGAATTTTACATTAAATACTGAAACTAGTCAAAAAATATCAAAAGAAACTCTTGAAACGATTTTTCTTAAAGAAAAAGTATTAGATTATATAGATTATGTTCCTTCATCTAAAACATTAACAGTTACTCGTAATCCATATGGTTTTGAAAATCGCATTACAAGTAGAGAGGGATATAAAGGTGTTACAAATGAACAAAAAGAAAAACGTAATGAAATGGGTGAAGTAGAAATTGGTTCAGATGGTAATCCAATTATGGAAGAACGTGGAACATTATCGGATGCAGAGTTTATAAAAAGAATTGTAAAATTATTAAGAAAAAATGATATTACAGCTGTAGTAAAAGGAACTAGTTTTACAGTTCATACTGCTTTACCAGATACATTAGAAGAATTTGTAAATATTTTTATAGATAAAGTTTCTGGTAATATTAAAAATGTGGATAAATTTAAACGCAGAATTATTGGATTAACATCTTATTTTCGTTCAGCACAAGAAGGATTATTACCTAATTATGATAAAAATTTTGATAAACATGAAGTTATTATTCCCATGAGTGATTATCAATTTAAAATTTATGAAGATTATCGTTTTTTAGAAAGAAAATCAGAAAAACCATCAAATAAAAAAAAACCTGCAGGAGCAATTGATTTAGATGGAATTTTTAAAGAACCTTCATCTACTTATCGTATATTTTCTCGTTTAGCGTGTAATTTTGTTATGCCTACACCACCAGGCCGTCCAACTCCAGCTGAGTATAGACTAATTTCTAAAGCAAAAAAAACTGCACAAAAAAATGCATGGATACACCAAGAATTTCATAAACGTCAAGCAGAATTAGGTCCAGAAATTGATGCTAAATTAGAAGAGTTTGCTTTAGTTATTCCTGAAGAAAACGTTGAAGGATATAAATTTGATTTAAAACAGATTATTAAAGATTATATTGAGGAATTTTTGATACGAAAATATCGTGGTTCTATTGAAGATTTTGCTAGATATAAAAAAATGGATAAATTATTTGTTCCTCTTTCGGTTCAGAAAGCAGAATTTGAAAAAATAACTCAAAAACAACAAGCAGAACAAAAAATAGCAAAAGCAAAAAAAGAACAAGTTAAAGCTCAAGATAAAGCAGCAAAAGAAAAAGAAAAGGAAGATTTAAAAGCAGCAAAAGAAAAAGAAAAAGAAGAATTAAGACTTGCTAAAGAAAAAGAAAAGGAAGATTTAAGAGCACAAAAAGAACTTTTGAAAGCACAAGAAAAAGATGCAAAGGAAAAGGAAAGAGAAGATTTAAAGGCAGCTAAAGCTGAGGAAAGAGATAAAAGAAAGGCAGAAGAAAAGGCAGAAAAAGATCGATTAAAAGCTGAGGAAAAAGAAAGGAAGAAGATGGAAAAGGTTAAAAAAGGAGGATCTAATGAGGATGATGAAGACGATGAAACTATTGAAGATGAGAACGACGATAACGATATGGAAGATTATTATAATATTAATGGTGGAGCTGGAACACCAGAATTAGCTGAAGCAAAGGTTGGTAAAAAGGATTATGGAGAAGATGATGAAGAAGATCCAGAAATATTAAATCCAGCAGAAAGGATAATAGATAATGCAAATGATGATGAATTAATTGATTTAGAAGGCTATAATGATGAAGATGCACTTTTAAGAGATGTAGATGAACTAGAAGGAGATGAAATTCTAGAAAAAATGGGAGATTCCGAATATAAAGAAGCCGTAAAACAAGCATTTAGATATTTAAAAGTTCATGCACGTCAATTTTTATCTCCAGAAGGTCTTAAAACATATAGTCCAAAATATTTAGCCATGTTAGAAAATATTCAGGATCCAGATCATATTGGGTTAAATTTAGTTTATAGTCAATTTAGAAGTATGGAAGGTTTAGGTGTATTTGCATTAACATTAGAAACAAATGGTTTCGCAAGATTTAAAATTAGTCGTACAGCATCTAATTTATGGGAATTAAATATGAGTGAAGAAGATTTGGGTAAACCATGTTATGCTTTATATACTGGTACTGAAACAGCAGAAGAAAGAGAAATTATTCGTAATATTTATAACGGTGATTGGAATTATATTCCTAATAATATTGCTCTACAATTAAAAGCAAAAAGTAGTAATAATAATTTAGGAGAAATAATAAAAGTATTAATGATTACATCAGCTGGTTCTGAAGGTATTAATTTGCGTAATACACGATATGTGCATATTATGGAACCATATTGGCATCCAGTGCGTTTGGAACAAGTTATTGGTCGTGCTAGACGAATTTGTTCACATCAAAATCTGCCAAAAGCTTTGCAAACTGTAGAAGTTTTTATTTATATAATGACATTAACAAAAGAACAAATTGATAGTGAATTTGCAGTAGAATTAAGAGTTAAGGATGCATCAAAATATCCACCATTTGCATATCAAACTTCTGATGAAAAATTGTATGAGATATTAACTATTAAGGAACAATTAACATCACAATTATTAACTTCTGTAAAAGAATCATCAATTGATTGTGCTACTCATGTTAAATCAAATAACAAAGAAGGACTTGCTTGTTTATCATTTGGTCAACCATCTATAAACGACTTTTCATATAATCCTAATTATTCTCAAGATGAAAATGATACAGTAGCAGATATTAATCGTGTATTATTAAATTGGGAAGCTAGAGAATTTGTTCATCCAATAACAAAACGTAAATATATGTTAAGAGTTGATAATAATCAGGTTTACGATTACGAGAGTGTTTTACAAGCCAAAAGAATACCAGGTGTACGACCTATATTAATTGGACGATTAGTCAGGGATCCTAGAAATGGATATGAAATAGTACCAGAAAAGGTATAAATTAATTTTCTAAATTTACTGATATTTCTGTATTTTCATTAATATTTGTCGTGGAATCTTTTTCTTTTAAAAAAGATAATGATTTAATTGAATTTGTTAGTGTACTTACAATTTCATATAAGCTGTCAATTTTTGAATTCATTTCATTTAATTGTTTAATAAATTCATAATTTGGAATCATTGGTATATTTTGAATTATAGAATTTGTATTTGGTAAAATATTTCTTTGAATATTTTCGGATTTTTGTTCTGGTAATGGCATTGATTTTTGTTCTATATATTTATCAGAAATATTATTTGTATTTTCAACAATAGTTAAAGTTATTGGATCATCTATTGAAACCGGTTGACTTTTTTTTAACTTTTGAAATATTGTCTTAGTTGTTTCTTCTTCATTAATAAAAGATACTTTTTTTGGATTTATTCTAATATCTTTATTATCAGTTTTTACTGATGTTTCTAAGGATTTTAACCACATTTCCGGATTTACTGTTGATGAATTATAATTAGTATTTTGTATTTGTTCTAATTCTAAATTTCTTTCAGCCATTTTTTCTGCTAATAAAGGTCCCATTTCAGTAATCTTATTTATTAAAGGATTATTTGTATTATTATCTGAAAAATCCAAATTTTGAGGTTTATTAGGAATCATATATGTTTCCAATTCTATTTTTTTCTTTTCTACTTCTTTTTCAAAATTAGATTGTCTTGAAGCATGAATATCTTCAATTTTATATGGTTCTAAAATTTCTTCATTAGTAATTGTTATTTTTTTTATTACTTGATCTTGTTTTAATGTTGGAAATAAGCGATTTACTGCTAAAACAACTTGACCTAAAAATTGCTTATTTAAAACCATTATAGCAGAAGTTTTATTCGCTCTTAATAAAAAAGGATTAATATTACTATCAAAAACGGTTTTTATATTTGATATTAATTTTATATTATTTGAATTAATATTTAGTTCATCTAGTAATACTTCCCATAACATTATCAAATTTTGTTTTGTAGAAAAATTTGTTATATTACTCATGTATATAAAATATAAATCATTTTTTATGTTTATATTTTACTTAATCATTTTTCTTTTTTATAAATCAGTATTATAATATATTTTTCTGAAGTTTTGCATATATTCATCTTTTAAAATATGTTTTTTTAAATAATGACCAGTTATCTTATCTTCTAGCATATGAACTATAAAAAATATTGAATAAATTCCACATTCTGTATTTTTATATTGATGTTCTATTGGATGATTTTCATCAAATTTAAAATGTATGGGAGTTTCAAGTTCAACTCCTTGTTTTACTACACTATCTACTAATTTTTTTATTTGTTTTGGAATCGTCTCTCCTGCACTATCAAAGAAAAAAATAGTTGCTTTTTTTATATTAATAAATAATGAAACCCAATGACTACCACCTTTATAATGGGGATCTAAATTAAATATAATACCTATTTTGGTTTTACCATTCTTAATTTGTTCTGCTAATTTAAAATGACATAACTCATCCCAAACGCATTGACCATAAAGTTGATGAGTATCATAATCAATTGGTGAGGGACCTAAAAACTCAAAACATTTATATTTTTTTTCATATTGATTCATTACCTCTAAAATATCTATACTTGATAACCATTCATTAGGATTTTTTTTCCATTCTTTTGGAGATTCTGGTGCAAACGCATCTAATAATTCATCTTCCATTTTTGTATTTTTAGTCATTTGTCTTACCCAACATGACTCTTTATTACAAATATTAGCATAATATGTTTTTAGTTGGTCCCAAATAATTTTGGATTCTGTTGACTTAATAGGACGATCTGGATGTCTTGCATTCCACATAGTCTGTAGCTTATGCAAATCTTCATCAGTATAACAAGTAAAATTTTGGTTTAATGACTTATTTTCTGGACTACAATTTAATTTTACAAATGGCTCTAAAGTTTTATTATATTTTTTGGTTTTAGTAAAAATGTGTCTTTTTTTTTCTCTATATTTATATTTATATTTATTTTTTTTGTTAGTTCTTGTTTTTATTATTTTTCTAGTTTTTTTACCTCTCATATAATCTATTTATATTTTCTTTTTTCACTATTTAATGAAACATCTTCTAATTTTATTTCCTTTCTTCTTGGTATAATTTGATTTTTTTTATAATTTTGTCTAACATTATTAAACCAATTAAGTGGTAATTTTTGTATATCATCAACTCCTTCTGATTTCATATTTTTGTTAGTATATTTCTCTTTTATAATTAGAGTTGGTTGAATATTTTTTTCTTCTTCACCTTCTTCATCTTCTTCTTCATTTTCTTCTTCTCCTTCTTCATTTTCTTCATCTTCTTCTTCTTCTTCTTCTTCTTCATAATCACCCTTCTCTATATCTCTTTCTTCTTTTTCAAAATTTATATCTTCAGCTATATAGGGATTACCATCTCTTTCTTTTTCTAATAATTGATTATTATCATGTGCTTTTAAATAATAAATACATTTGTTTAAAAATAAATCAAAACTGCTCCTAACATCATATAGTAAATCATCAGGAAAATTATTAATTAATAATTCATTAAATAAACAAATTATTCTGTCCCCATATAATTCTTTATCTGTTTTCATTACTTGAGACACATCTTCCTTTATTTTTTTATTTAATTTTTGTAACTGATTCTTACTTATCAAAAAATTTAATGTCAATTGGTTAACCAAATCTTCAGACATTTTCTTTATATTGTTTTAAATAAATATTATTAATTAATTAAAACAACGCGTAATTCAAAGTTCAACTCATTTTATTTTTTTCAATTGTTAAATCTTTTAGCTGTTGTCGGGTAGCATTATTAAATAATGCATATCCTATAGAATCCGAATTAGTATTTGCATTAAAAGGAAAAAATTCCTGGTTTTCAAAAAGCTGTGGAAAGGGTTGATTATTATTATCTTTATTTTTCCATTTTATATCATACAAATTACTTTTACTGGAAGGTATATATGCCGCTTGGCTACTTCTTTGCAATGCAAAAATTTGATTTCTTAATTCTGATTCATGATTTATATTTGATGCGTACCCAGACCATGGACCTTTATGACCTGGATTAAAAAATGAGGTTTGACTATATGTAGCCTGTTGAACTAATGGAACCTCTAATTCTTTTCTACCATCTACAAAAGGCATTATATTATATTTTGTTGCAACAGGCCGACTATTTAAATATGGTTGTAAAGGTTGCATTGGCAAATTACGTATATATGATCGGTGATAAGTTGTCGCTTGTTTTTCAGAACTTGGTTGGTCTTTATAACTATAATTATCCATTAATATATATAGATTATATAAATTAATAGTTAAAATTGTTTAAATACAAAGTAGAATAGTATTATTATGTGTGGGATTTTTGCACTTCTAAATAATACTAACATATCATTAAATATTATAAAAAATGAATTTGATAAAGGACGAAATAGAGGTCCGGAATTTTCTAAATTAGATTCTAGTTACTTGAAAATGATATTAGGATTCCATAGATTGGCAATAAATGGATTAAATGATATTTCTAATCAACCTTTAGTTTTTGATAATATTGTTTTGATATGTAATGGTGAAATTTATAACTATAAGGAATTATTTAAGTCCATGAATATACAATCATCTACACAATCTGATTGTGAAGTTATAATTCATTTATACCTTAAATATGGAATAGAACAAACATTATCAATGTTAGATGGAGTCTACTCGTTTGTATTATACGATAATCGTATAACAGATGATTTAAATAATCAAGTGTATGTTGCACGTGACCCTTTTGGAGTAAGACCATTATATTATTTAAAAAATAAGAATAATAAATATGATATGCGATATAAAAATTGTGGTTTATATGGATTTGCTTCTGAATTAAAGTCTTTAGAATATTTTTACAATTTGAATACAGAATATTATTCTATTGAACAGTTTTTACCTGGTACTTATTCAGTATTTAATCTTAGTAACAAAGTAAGCGAAAGATGGCAACCATTAATTATAAATAAATCTCATTTTGTTTCACATTTTTCCCATACATTGACTATTCATAATTTTGGTTCTTTATTTGATTATAATGATATATTTTATAAAATTTCTACTTATTTCAATGCTGCTGTAGTTAAACGTTGTATTACAACGGAACGACCTATTGCATGTTTATTATCAGGCGGCTTAGATAGCAGTTTAGTTGCTGCTTTAGTTAATAAATATTATTCAACAAAAGACTTAACTAACAAATTAGAAACATACAGCATAGGATTGGAAGGTTCCGAGGATTTAAAATATGCTAAAATTGTAGCTGATTATCTAGGAACAAAACATACTGAAATTATAGTTACAGAACAACAAATGTTTGAAGCAATTCCAGATGTTATAAGAACAATTGAAAGCTATGATACTACAACTGTTAGAGCAAGTATCGGGAATTATTTATTAGGCAAATATATAGCTAAACATTCTGATGCTAAAGTTATTTTTAATGGAGATGGTTCAGATGAACTGTTAGGAGGTTATTTATATATGAATAAATGTCCTGATGATATTGAATTTGATAGAGAAATTCGCCGTCTTTTAAAAGATATTCATTTGTTTGATGTTCTGCGTTCAGATAAGTCAATATCATCTCATGGTTTAGAACCTAGAACACCATTTTTAGACAGAACATTTGCTAATTTTATCTTATCCTTACCACCTTCTTTCAGAAATAATAATAATTGCGATAATTGCGAAAAATTCATTTTGAGAAACAGTTTTAGTAGTGAGCATTTTAAAAATAATAATGGCGAACAGATCTTACCCAACGAAATATTATGGAGAAAAAAAGAAGCATTTAGTGATGGTGTTAGTAGTAAGGGTCGCTCATTATTTACCATTCTTCAAGAGTTTATTTCTGCTAAAATGAATCAAAAAAATGATACTAATAAATGGACTCCATGTATTCAAACTGAAATTCAATATTATTTAGATTTATTTGTTAGTTTTTATCCAAATTGCTCACATATTCTGCCTTATTTTTGGATGCCTAAATATATTCAATCTAATGATCCAAGTGCAAGAACTCTTTCAATATATCAAAACGAAGACTAAGATAATATAAATTAAATATGATTTTTTATTCGTTAAATATATAATGGTATTTAATAAACTTATTCATGATTTACAAAGTAATTTTTTTACAATTATTATATATTTAACTTGGACTCTATATATAGCTATTGCACTTGGTTTGTCAGCAAGTGCACCTGAATATTTAGATGATTTACAGTACTATTTCAAAATATATATTTGTTTATTTCTCATTTATCGTTTTAACCCTTTTAGAAGTGTGAAATTTACAAAATTAGATTCTAGGATAGCATTTAGTGCTGGTTTGTTTTTATTAGCTACAACAGCATTAGGAAGTTTTTTAAATAATTATCTTACACAAATTAAACAGATCTTTTCTTCATTGTCTTAATTTTGTATATTTTTTTCTTTCTTGTTTTTAATGAATTTCCTTTGTGTTTATTAAAAAATAATTCTAAATGATGCATTATTTTTTTTGATAATGCTTTATCTACGCTTTGAGAAATACTTGATTTTGGTACATGAGTATAATTATATCTTTTCATATAATCAAGAATAAATTCTTTACATAATATTTCCTTTTCCGATATTTCTTTTCCCGATATTTCTTTTCCCGATATATCTTTTCCCGATATATCTTTTCCCGATATTTCTTTTCCCGATATATCTTTTCCCGATATATCTTTTCCCAATATACCACTTTTTATTAATCTATTTATCATTTCTTCAAATGTTAAATCGTATACATATGGCTTAATGTTAATATAATATATATTATCTTTTCCCATACCAGGATAATAAACATCATCTAAAAAACATATTTGGGTGGTTTCAGGAACTTTAGTGCATTTAGTAAAATCATTAAAAGTTTTCATATGTGTTGTTCTACATAATTCTACATGTTTTCCATTTACCTTAAATGCGGCAATTATTTGATCAAATATTTTATAATTTAATTTATCATCAAAATATTTCATTATATAATGAGCCCATTCTTCAGGTCCTTGATTGTTAGTATAAATCATTAATTTTTCACAATGTTTTTTTTGTTTTTTGTTTTTTAAATATCCTAATATATTTATTATATTTGGTCTTAAAAACTCCGGAAATAAATCTAATACTTTATTAAATAGTTCTTGATTTATTCTTATATTTAATTTTGCATTTTTTATATATCCAGACATGGCATCCCAAAACATTCCTAACTCAATAAAATATCCTAATGTTTCATCCATGTCAAATACAACTATTTTGGTTATGCAGTTCATATATTATAAGTCTATAATATTAATACAAAAATACCAATAATACAAAAAAATATAAAATATTTATATTATTTATATGTCGTTTGAACTAACAAATAAAGATTATATTAGTATTTTAAAATATTATAAATTAAATATTCCAAAATCCAAAAGATTACTTAGAAAACAAGCTGAAAAAATTATGGCTGAAAAATTATGTAAATGTATAAAAAAATTAGATCCAAATGAAGAATCTAAATCAATAGGTATATGTACAAATACTATATTTGGTAGGAAGGGTTACACTCGTGAATCATTTAAATGTAATAAAAAACAATCTGTAAAATTCAGAAAAACTAACAAAAATAAAACTCAAAGGAATAAAAAATAAATTATTTTTTTTCTAAAATGTTTTTATAATAATTATGTGCATGTAAGTCTTCGGTTTCATTTAAATTATATAATTCAAATTCTTCTTTTAATTTATCTTCCCCTTCATCATAAGCTGGATTATCATACCTATCTGCCCTACCTCTGCTTCTAATATATCTATATTCTTCCCATGTTTTACATTTATAATGATTTAATTGAATTACCGAAAAATCCATATTTTCATTGAATGGGCCCTCTATTGTAGTTCCATTTGTTGATTTTATTGGAAAATCATTATTATTTAAAACTATATAATGTGGGTTTTGTATATATCCTAAAAAGTTTTTGTTATAAATTGTTTTTATATGCATATTTCCTTTATCTTCTCTTTTAGTAAATCTAATTGTTAATGGATCATTTGTTTTATTAATATTTTCTGAACTACCAAAAAATCTCCAATTCATACCTATTCCAGAGCACATAACATTATTTTCTCCGTCATATATGTATTCTTTAATAAAATCCTTAATGTTATCATGTTTTTTCAAAACTATATATTCATCAATATCAATATGAGCTACATGTGTTATTTCTGGACTGCAAATATGATTCCAAGTAAATTGTTGAAGTGCTTCGTATTGAGGTAATCTTGGATAAGATTTACCAGGTAAATGGGTTACTATAACTTTTTCTTTAAATTCCTTTAATAATTCTTCATATGTTGGAATATCTTCATTATCATAAATATAAATTTTATCAAAACCTAAATTTAAATGATATCGAACAAATTCCTCAATATAATCTTTCTCATATTTAGCTATGCAAATGATAACTGGCTTAATCATAATTGTTTTATATATTTTAATATAGTTAAATAAACTTAAAATTTCATAAAGTATAATATAAAAAATTATATTTTATATTATATTTTATAGGTTACTTAAACAAACATTTCTTCTAATTTCTAATTTCTAATTTCTAATTTTTAGAGAATTAATAAAAATTTTTAGTTCCTAAAATATATTGGGTTCGGTCTCGTGCCTCACCATAATTAATTCCAAATGCCAATGTAAAAGGAGAAACTCCTGTATTATTATTATTTTGATACCATTGAAAAATTCGTCTGGCTGAACCAGCTCCATTGACGGAATCACTTGCTATTATAGAACCCCATGTTCTTGAGCCATTAGTTCCAGATTGATTTCTAAAAGTTCGCAAATTACCAGTATTGCCTCCCATTATATTCTAACGCAATATAAAATTATTTATAAATTTATATTAATTTATACATAATTTTTAATACCTTAGAATATTTTATAGATATTTAATTATTTAGTTATTTAGTTATTTAATTTTTTATTTTTTATTTTTCCAAATGATCCAATGCACTTAATATTATTTGTTCTTGAGTGCTTAATTTTTGAAATATTAAACATTCATCCATTTTAAAAGTATAATGCCGATGCATAAAATTTTTACAAACAAGAAAAACACCCTCATCTGTTATTTTTATTTCACAAATTATACCGGAATAATGTAGAGGTAAATTATTGGGATCAATAATTGGTATCCATTTTACAAAACTTCCATATTTTAAATCATTTAATTCATCTATATATCTATAACCTTTTAGTTTTTTTAAATAATTAACTGTAGTTTCTTTGTCTAAATGCAATTCTTTTAATATTTTATAATTCATTTCTAATATTTTTTGTGTTGTAAAATTCATAATATTTTCATTATTATCATTGTCTAAAGCATTTGTTAGTTTATTTAAATCCATACTTGTTTTATTAATATAAAATAATATATTAAAGCTTATTTTATATATTTACTTATTTTATGGATTTATCTAAAATTCTAGAAATATTTAATTATTATTTACAATACTTTAAAAATCATTTTTTATGTAAAAGACAACATGTATATGATCGTTTAGATGATTTGGAACGTTTAGATGATTTTGATACTGAAAAATATACTTTTGTTATGAAAAGATAAATTTACCATCCGCCTCCAAAGGCTGATCCAAATGCACCTCCACCTCCTTCATTAGCAGCCATAGGAGCAAATGATTCCATTCCTGGATTAGCAGCTCCAACTAATGGAGTAGAATCCTGTTGATACATGTTATTATAATCAGGTAATGGTTGTGTAGATTGTGCACTTGGTAACGAACTAATTGAGGTTGATCCTGTTGAATTTAAAGATTGATTCATGGCCATTTGATTTTGAGCAATTGGTTGCGAAACCTTCACATTCCCTTGACCCTTTTTACCTTTTTTTGTGTCTTTTGGTCCTTCCCATAAAGCTACTACACGTTCTACTATGATAGATACTTTTTCACCTAATTTTGTTTGTAAACTAAGAATAATTACTAACATTGCTAAAATTATGTTTGTAACACTAAAATCTGCATATTTTTCTCCACTATATGTTGGAATATAAGTAACAATTCTATGAATTAGTAAAATAAATAAAAACATCACTACTACTTGTGATACAATTTCTGCTACAATTTCAACTGACCCTTTATCATCATCTGCCTCTGGTACAAAACGTTGAGTTAATTTATTTATAATTATAACTGGTATTAAGGCTAAAATTGAATATTGAATAATATTTAATATTTCGGCTTTTGAATTTTCGTCAAAATTAAAAACATGTTTCATAAAACTCTGTTTTCCATGACTTGTTTTTGATAATTCATCCAGACTTTCCATATCCCTATAGGGTATATTTAGAAATAAAAATACTGAATGTGTTTAGAATAGTTTAAATAATTGTTTTAAATTTAAGAATTTTTATAAGTTATAAAAACTATTAAAAACTACTCTAAATATTTATAATGGATCATATTGCTGAAGAATATGCTAATCGTATGCAATTTACTGAAGATATTAATTTCCAAACTGACTTAAAGCCATCTATTTCAAAAACTATTTTTGATAATATTTCAAAATATTCACATGAAGAATTTCAGTATTTAAATTTATTAAATAACATTATTGAAAATGGTTTTTGGCAAGAAGGTAGAAATGGTAAAACTAAGTCTATTTTTGGTTCATCCATGCGATTTTCTCTAAAGAATGGTCAAATTCCTATTCTTACCACTAAACAAACAACTTGGAAAACTTGTCTAAAAGAATTGTTATGGTTTATTCATGGCGAAACTGATAATAAGTTACTTAAGGAACAAAATGTACATATTTGGGATGAAAATGCATCCAGAGATTTTTTGGATAGTAGAGGATTAACATTATACCCTGAAGATATTATTGGTCCTTCTTATGGTTATCAATGGAGAAACTTTGGAGCTAATTATAATTGTTTTACCGGTAAAAAAATAACTGATGATCATTCATTTGATGGTATAGATCAATTACAACAAATTATTGATTGTTTAAAAGACCCCATAAAACGATATAGTCGCAGATTAATTATGACTGCATGGAATCCTAAACAATTAGATCAAATGGCATTACCTCCTTGTCATATTTTATGTCAATTTAATGTACATAATAATAAATTGAGTTGTGCATTATATCAAAGATCAGTAGATACTCCTCTTGGATCACCATTTAATATTGCATCATATTGTTTTTTAACACATCTTTTGGCAAAACATTGTGATTTAGAAGCACATGAATTTATTTATTTTATGGGAAATTGTCACATTTATGAAGAACATATTGAACCAATTAAAACACAACTTTTAAGAGATCCTTTTCCATTTCCAACTGTTTCAATAAAAACAATTAAAGAAAATATTAATGATTATAAACTTGAAGATTTTGTTATTGAAGGTTATAAATGCCATGAACAAATAAAAATGAAAATGGTCGCGTAAAGTATTTAGAAACAAATTGTATATAAATATTATTAATGAGTGCAAACCGATCTGTTCAAGCAGCACAACGTAGAAGAACCGTACCTTCCGAGGCTCCCCCTGGAAGAAGTGGTCCTCAACCGTCTATTAATTCAGCCCAATTATTTTCTAATCAAGCAAGAGGTGGTCCGGGGCCTAATATTCCACCTGGTAGATTAGCTGGTCAACAAGCAGCTATGCAACAACAACAACAACAATCATCTATTAGTAATATTAGTAAAATGACTCTTGCTCAAGCAATTACATTAATTACATTGCGTTTAGGAGCAGTTGAATCTAAATTAATCTCTTCAGACTCAAATTCCTCTATGGGAATGTCAGTAGAAGGCAATGAAAATATGATTTTGGTTGATAATGAGGTTATTTTATCTATTACTTCTCGTTTAGATAGTTTAGAAAAAAATCCATCTAATCATTTAGCATCTGGTGCTGATAATATTTTATTGAAACAACAAATTGATATTATTAAGCAATCTGTAAACCAAACAAAAATGGCAAATTCATCTCTTTCCAAAGAAAATAAAGAACTTAAAACACAAATGCAATTATTAAAAAAGGAGTTAGATTCTACAAAAGAAGTTTTAGTTTTACTACAAACAATAACCATGGAAAATTCTCAAAAATTAATGGGATTTACACCTGAAGATATGGATGAAATTGAGAATACTGATTATGAAAATTATGATGACCAATTAAATGAGATAGAAAATGAACTAGAACAAAGTGAAATTGTTGGAACAAATTTGAAAGAATTGATAGAAAGTGAAATCAATGCATCATAAAATATATCATAAAATGTATCATAAAATATATCATAAAATGTATAAACGGTATTATAATTTTTACAAATTAGTTTAAAGAATTGTAAACATTATAAAATTATTAATTAAATGGAAATAACTAGAGATATAGAAATATTTGAAAATACTTCTCCTGAAAAAATTATTTCAAATATATCTAAGGGACATTGGCAATATATATATGATGGTTTATGTAATTTTCATAATCAATCTTTACGAATGGATTATGTTTTTTTTAAACATTTTGCTAACAAAGATACTTATCCTTTGATCTTAACTCTTATTACTAACAATATTGACTCTATTTTATTGAATAATATGAATTTAACATGTTATATTAATATGAAATCATTCTCTTTAATAGAATTAGAAAAACACATGGAATTTATACAATATATTTGTAAATTATTACGTGATAAGTATCCAGATAAATTATTAAAATGTTATGTTTATAATGCTCCATTTGTATTTTCACAATTGTTTAATATTATTTCATTTTTAATTGATAAGGAAACTTTATCAAAAATAGAATTAATTACAAATAAATAAAAACATATTAGAAATTATTTATAATAAATATATTATGCGATTAACATTAGAAAATAAAGGAAAACAAGAAATATTTGTTGCATTATTTCAACTATTAAAAAATTGGAGCTCTCATATTAATATGCATTTTGAAACTGAACGTTTATATATTCAATCCATGGATAAATCTCATATTTGTCTTGCTGATATTGAAATTAAAAAACAATGGTTTTGTAGTTATGATTGCTTAACCAATTATAAAATTTCTGTAGATTCTACTCAATTTGCTGTTTTAATTAATTATGCTTTGAAACATGATATAATTGAAATAAAATTTGACGACGAACATATTATTGATAATTTATTTATTAATTTTTTAAATTCAAAAGAAAAGAAATCAGCATTTGATCATTTTTTTGAATTACCTTTAATTGATGTTGAAGAAGAAAATTTAGGTATACCAAATGTTGAATTTGATGTTGATTTTACAATTGAAACCAAAAAATTAGTTGAAGTGTTAGCTGAGTTGCATACATTTGGTCAAGATTTAAATATTATCTGTAATGATAAATTAATTGAATTAAATTCTAATGTTTTAAAAGTTCATATTCCGATAGATGATTTAAATCAATATGCAATTGCTGAAGGTGATGTACTTAATATATCTTTTAGTTTAAATCATCTTTGTAAATTATGTACATCTACTAAATTAGCACTAACAGTAGATATATCATTAGGAACCCAATATCCCATGGCTCTTATTTATAATATAGGAGATGATAGTAAAATTGCATTTTATATAGCACCTAAAGTATCCGATTAGTAAAAAGTATAATAATATATTATTTTTAATAATTAAATGTTAAAAATAATGATTGCCTTTTTTGTATTTAGTTTAATACTCTTTTTATATTTACATATTCAATTTCATTTAAAAACAAGTGATAATCTTGAAATATATGAAATAGATCAGGCTTCTAAAGATAAAATGGAGGAAATTTGTGATTTAAGACAACCAGTATTATTTGATTCTGATGAAGATGGTATTAAAATAATTAACTCTACTAACAAAAATATATTGTTGGAAAACTATCCTGTTTTTGAAATAAAAATTAGAGATAATAAACCTGATAAATCGGATTCCCAAATATCAGTTCCATTGCCATTTCATATTGCAAATAAGTTATTTAATCAAGATGACAAATCTATATATTTTAGTGAAAATAATTTAGATTTTTTACAAGAAACTGGTGCAATTAAAAATATGTCTTACAATGATGAATTTTTAAGACCTTATTTAGTATCAAATTGTTATTATGATGTATTAATGGGATCTAATAATGTTGAAACTCCTTTTCGTTATGAATTAAATTATCGCAATTACTATATAGTTACCCAAGGATCTATACAAATAAAATTAGCACCTCCAAAAAGTGGGAGATATCTTTATCCTATAAATGATTATGAAAACTTTGAATTTAAATCTTTAATTAATCCATGGGATCCTCAACCTAAATTTAAAGCGGATTTTGATAAAATAAAATGTTTAGAAATTGTTTTAACCCCTGGTAGATTTTTATTTATCCCATCTTATTGGTGGTATTCATTTAAATTTGCACCAGAAACAAGTGTTAGTTGTTTTAAATACAGGACTTATATGAATAATATTGCAATTAGTCCTCAAATATTTATGTATGCATTACAAAATCAAAATGTTGAAAGAAAAATAGCAAAACAGATTGATATTGGTTTTTTACAAAATGAAAATAAATCTATTAAAAGTGAGTTAGAAAAAGAAAAAGAAAAAGAAAAAGAAAATGAATATCAATATCAAAATATTCCTGATATTTTAAAACCAATTGAAAGCAGTAATTCAATGGATTTTACACATGAAATGCATATTGGTGAAACTTTAATTAATAATGATAATATTGAGATTATTCATGGAGAATCAGAACAAGAACGGGAACAAGAACAAGAACAAGTTCTATAAATTTAAACAAATTACCATTTTTATTTAAAAATTTTGATGAATAATATATATATTTATATTTTAAAAACAAATGTTATCCAATAAATATAAATATAAATATACAGACTATGTTGAACATTATATTAAAAATAAAAAATTTAATTTAAAACAAAATTTATTTGTTAATTTAGATGGAATTAGTGACCCTAGTGTAGAACCTACAGAAAGCGAGTTTTATTCAACAATGAATCCAACATTAAATCCAACATTAAATCCAACATTAAATCCAACATTAAATCCAACAATGAAACAAAATTATATTAATATAAATGATAATACTAATACTAATTCAACTTCAAATTCTACCGTAATCATTATTGTTTTTCTTACTATTGGACCTATTTTATTATTATTAATTCTACTTAAATACAAAAGATTTAAATTATACAATTATTTCCATAAAAAAAAAGATATGCCAAATTTAAAAATAGAACAATTTGGACTAGATATATCTAATATTCATATTGATATTGATAATGATATTGAGAATGCTTACCTACATCGTCCTACATAAAATAGTTTTTATTTTCATATATCTAATATATCTACCTACATCCATGTAGGTCCCACCTAAATCCCATACATAATCTACTTAAAGATATTTCTATATTTATAATAACTAGATGACTCTATTAAAAATTAATATAGATAACAGAAACTATAGTTCATGGACTATTTTTAATGCAACCACATTGGAACCAATTTTAATACCAGATTTTCACCCTGATCAATTCCAGTTGTTCAGTAATGACGTTTTTACATATAACAAGGGAAAGGTTGAAATTATTCATTCTTCAATTCGTTTAAATGAAAATATTCCAGCAGTTCTTCTTATTGCAGACAACAAAACCTATGGTAGAGAAATAAAGGAACAAAAATCTAATGGACGATTATTATATAAATGTGTTCCTGACGATATTCGGATTCCAATTTTTCTTGTTCCTTATGAAATTAAATCTATTGGGTTTTCTAAAGTATTTTTAAATTTGTATATTACTATCCGATATAAAGATTGGACAAATAAACATCCTTTAGCTAATACTAGTCAAATTATCGGACCTGTTAATCAACTTGATTTTTTTTATGAATATCAACTTTACTGTAAAAGTCTTAATACTTCCATGCAAAAATTTAATAAATCTACTGCTAAAGCACTTAAAGAAAAGGCCTCAGAACATGACTCATTTATAATGAAACTCTGCAGACAATATCCACAAGTTGAGGATCGGACAAATTGGAGAGTTTTCACTATTGATCCAGCAACTAGTCTTGATTATGACGATGGTTTCAGCATAAAGAAGCTCGCGAATGATCAAACCCTATTATCCATTTATATTGCCAATGTTACTATTTGGATGGATTCCCTAAATCTATGGTCCAGCTTTTCTGAACGCATATCCACTATTTATCTTCCTGATCGCAAAAGACCAATGCTTCCTACTATTTTATCCGACTGCTTATGCTCTTTACAAAAAAATATGCGACGATTTGCTTTAGTTATGGATATTGTTTTGGATAAAGAATACAATATTATTTCAATTAATTATTCTAATTGTCTAATTAAAGTAATTAAAAATTTCGCTTATGAAGAATCTAGTCTTATCAATGATTCTGATTATCAAAATTTGTTAGTGTGTGTTAAACAATTATCTCTCAAATATAAATATATTAATAATATTCGTAATAGTCATGATGTCGTTTGTTACTTGATGATCTTTATGAATTTTTATTGTGCACAAAATCTTTTAAAATCAAATAATGGTATATTTCGCTCTACTATTATTAAAAAACATGTTGAATTGCCCGACGATTTACCCGATGATGTTACTCAATTTATTAAAATATGGAATAGTGCATCCGGACAATATATTGATTTAAATGCTATTGCCTTAGAAGATCAATCTAAATTTACTCGTCATGAATTACTAGAAATGGACGCATATATACATATGACTTCCCCTATTCGCCGCTTAGTTGATCTACTTAATATGATCAAATTTCAAGAGAACCATGGTTTATTACAGTTGTCTGAAAACGCATCCACTTTTTATCAAAAATGGATTGCACAATTAGATTATATCAATACTACCATGCGGGCCATCCGAAAAGTTCAAAATGATTGCAATTTGTTACACCAGTGTAACACAGATCCACTAACTCTTGATAAAATATATGACGGATTCTGCTTTGATAAATTAGTACGAAATGATGGACTATTTCAATATATGGTGTTTTTACCTGAATTACGAATGTCATCACGTATCACCATGCGAGATGATTTAGCAAATTTTGAAAAAAGACAATATAAATTGTATTTATTCAATAATGAACAGAAATTTAAAAAGAAAATTCGTTTACAATTAGTTGATCTTTAGTGCTTTCTTGATCTTTAGTGTCTCCTTGATTTCTTATTTTTACTTTGCTTTCTTTTATATGTTCGCTTTCTTTTGTTTCTTCTTCCACCAGAAGTTCTTTGTTTTTTATTATTCGGTTCATTTGATATAGTAATAGATCTTTTTGAAGAATCTTTATTTCCATAGTTTGAATTTGGTACATAGCTTGAATTTGGTACATAGCTTGAATTTGGTCCATAGCTAGGGGTTGGAATTGGTGGCACGTCTGACATATATATTAATTATATTTTAATTAAAATTGATATATAAATAATTTAAAGAATATACTGTATTATATAATAAATGTCTGACCAACAATCATCACAAAAAACTACGCAAAAAGATAATTTTAAAACAGAAAGTCTTGAAGATGTTATGAAAGATCTTGAACAAAAAGTTAATCCTAAATCTTTTCAAGATGGAATAGCTAAATTAGTAGTTGCATCTGTAACTAAAGATAATTCCATTTTGTTAGGACCTATGCAAAAGGGGGCCGAAGAATTTAAGGAACGTGTTGGACGTAATATGACATATTCCGAAATGCGTGAGATGTGGGGTTAAAAATATATTTTATTCTTATTATATTATATGAAATCTTTACGAAGAGGTAAAAGGCGTAATATGCGAACACGAAGACATCGGAATAGATCCAAAAAATATCTTTATAAAATAAAGGGCGGCTGAGGAATAGATTTTAATAAGTTCTTAAAACGCAAAACTGAACCTATGATGGGTGGCGGATGAGGATTAGCCAACAATAATTTTAACCCAAATATTATTTAAAAATATTATATAAAAATATATTATAAATAATGGATAATTTTCGTACTTTTTCTAATATCCAATTACAGGTTATGAATTATGATCAAAAATATGGCAGCGATTGGATTACATATGACACTAATAATCATATTAATAAAAATAACGATTATAAATTATATGCTACAGGGGATTATAACATGTCATCAGGTCGTATTTATATCGCTCTTCCAGCAAACAAAGCATTGACACATAGTGATAAAATTAAATATAATATCATTGGATAATTTTTGAATGACACTTTTAAATATTTTACATATTTACTAGTTGAAAAAAAATTATATTATTTATTGAATAATATAATTTAATATGAATACTTATTCTAACCCGATTTATCAATAATTGTTTCTTTTGCTATATTTTTTATTATTTTTTCATAATTTTTGTCTGATTCTTCTTTTGATGATCCACTCATTGCATTGCAAATCATCTTCATATATTTATCATTTTGTTTTGATTCTGGATCATTATATAAAGGATTTGCTTTTTGCCATTCAGTAATTTGTTTCATATTTTTACTACCTATAATTTTAATCGCCTTTGTTAGTTTAGTTTTATCTTCATCTTCTTTTTCCCATGAATCATGATCTTTAATGTATAATATTTCTCTTTTAAAATCAGAACAGTGTATCGGTCTTTTATGTACATTCAATTCTGATAATCCAGTTATAAAAATTTGTGAAATTCCCTCTACATAACCTAACCTAGCTGTATTTTCTAAATCTTTTAATTTTACAGCTAAAGAGTCTACAAAATCCATGAGATTTATTGCATCTTTACATTTTTCATTTAAAAATACATTCAAATTAAAATTATTATTATTATTATTATTTGTTGTATTGTTATTAATTGTCTTTCCTTCTTTTGCAAGTTCATACATTTTATTATTCTGATCAATAAGTAAGTTTTGTAATTGTTGGTTCTGTTTTATTAATTGCATGACTACTTCGGTTGTAATTGCTGGTACATCCTGTTTAAATTCTTCACAAATTTGTTTGCATTTTTTTTTATGAATAAATAAGCTCTGTCTATGTGAAAATGATTTTCCACAATCACAGCCATGAGTTTTTAGTTGTTGTAAATCCTGAGTGTAAACATTAGTTCGGGACTTATGTTTCAACGTGATTAAATGTCTATCATATTGACTTTTTCGTGACGTAGTATAGTCACATTTTTTACAGCAAAAAATTGTAGAATTATTTGGTTCGGAAGCGTCAACAAAGTTCGGCACCATAATATCGTGTCCTTTTTCCAAATGTAATTTTAATTCGTTAGGAGAAGAAAACTGTATTATACATTCACTACAAAAAACATCTTTTTTATAAATAAATGGAGGACAGCTATTTAGAGTTGCATTAAATTGTTGATAATGCTCTTGTTCTTTGATACGTGCTTCTGTATGATTTTTACAATTATAGGTTGCAATTTCTATCATCTCCCAATTATTCCAACCTCCATTTTCTCTTATCATTTTATAAATTTTTAATTGATTCTCTATATTATTACATGATAGTTTATGTTGATATTTACGTTTTGTAAAGTTAGTTGTATGACCAACATATACATCTAAAACACTTTTATCTAAACAGCAAATTTTATAAATTATAGTCTTAGAATAATCTATCAAATCTTTTGGCATTCTATAATATATTTTGAGATTTTCTTTAAATAAAAATCTCAAAATGTCTCAAAATTTTATTTTGTCAACAATATGATCAAAAAATAATTTTTTTTTATCATCACAATTTTTTTGCTGTTTTTTCTGGAAATGAGACCATTATGGTCTAAAACACATCGAAAAAACATGTTTTTCAAGACTTTTTTAGACTTTTCTATTTTGGACATTTTTAAAAATGTCCAATTTCGAAAACTGAATCACTTTTATAAAAAATTTCGAACAGACTGAGAAAATCTACCAAAATAATAATGCAAAATATATGACGAACTATGCTAACAATGCAGAAATAATAATTTACATGATAAAAATTTGGGCTTAAAAATATATAAAAATAAAAATTAATATTATAATGTCTAATTATTTGTTTGGAATAAATAATTTAGGAGTTCCTAATGTACCAAATACTCCTCCTCTTGATAATTCATTACCACCATCATCATGTACTAATGGATTACCAAATGATATTTATGCTGGATATGGAGTAAACTCATGGGAAGTGTTATATAGTATTTGGGTAGCAAATCAATCTACACTTGGAGCCAAATTTACTGCTAATCAAGCATCAATTTTTGCTCCCGGAACTAATCCAGTTTGTTCAGGACCACTAAATATTTTTTCAATAAGACATGGTGAAAAAAATCCCGATAAACCCAATTATGATTTAAATTCAAATGGAATTTACCGGGCATGTCAATTGATTGGGTATGTTAATGAATTAGCAGCTAATGGATATCCAATTTCATATATTATTACTTGTAATCCATGTGGTTATTATACAGGAGATCCATCAATGAGACCTGTTCAAACTGCATCAATTATTTCATTTATGTTAAATATTCCTCTGTGTATTTTTGGATCAAATACAGATTTTGATAAGGTAATTGAAAATTTATTTCCTCAAATTCAAACCCCTGGCATAGTAGGACAATTTGATGGATTAAATGTATTACAGGTTTGGGAACACGGATCTATGCAAGAATTACATTTAAATATTTTAAATGCAGCCGGTTCTTTAAATCGTCTACCCCCATCTATATCAGCTTCTCCATTTAGTTATGGAGATAGTTTTTTTGCCGCAAATAATTATTGTCCTAATGGTAATTTTGAATGTGTTCCTGGTGTTGCAAATTATAAAGCTGATTTTGATGCAACTAATAAACCAAATATCGGTCCAAATAATTCAAAATATCCATATTGGAATGATAATAATTATGATAATGTTTATTGGTTGAAAGGAAGTAATTCAAATTATACATTTAGTTTTAGTATTTATCAAGAACCATGTTTTACATGTTTTCCGAGTTGTGGTTTAAAAATAGGTTTATATCAACCAGTTATTGAATGTGGAAGCACTCCGGTTTATTATAATAAAACTCCAGATGATTTAAATTTAGAACAAAAATGTAAACTTCCTACTGATTGGGAAGTATAATATTTTTTTTATTATTTAAACATAAAGTGACTGATTTGTTGCCACATATTTTAAAGTAAGTAGAGGCACCTGTTTTAAAACAGAGAGAAACTCCATGTCTCCAATTAACTCAGCAACTTTTTCCATTTCTGATACAATATTATTAATTTTTAAAATGGCTTTTACAAACTCTCCCAAAAAGATTTCTTTTTCTAACGACATTTCATGTAATAAACGCTTGCAATCTATATCATTATTACATTCACACCAACGAATGGCATACTGAATAAGATCAAAATGCATGTCATAATTAGTACCTGTATTAATTTTATTTGTTAGTTCATTATTGGATTGCTTTTGATAAGAATTATATAGATTTATTACACATTCCTTAACATCTGAATTATCGGATGATGGAAATCCTGCACGTTTTTCTTCTGGAACTGTAATATTAGTGAAACAGCTCAAAATTCCAACTAACTCTTTTGCTAAAAATTTCTTGAATTTACCAGATGAAATGACATCAGCAAAAATAAGACAATGTGTTTCTCTTAAATGTAATGCAATATTTCCTTTTAATGTTAGTTTATAATGATTGGTTTCATCATTAATTTCAATAAAATTCATTGTTTGTAACATATCTAATACTTTGGTAATATTTGATATCAATGTATTTTCAGTAGCATTCATTTGATCTGTTATAACTGTAATTTCATCACGTTTTGCGTTATATTTGGCAACGATTTCTACATCCTTTTCTACTGAATAATATTGACCTTGTATTTTTTGCATAGTTCTTTCAGCATCTTTACGTTTTTTATTTACACTAACAAGTCTTTTTTGATTTAATTCAATATATTCCTCTACTGTTGAAATAGGTGTTTTACAACTATCCAAAACAAAACTCATCTGATCTAATTCAGCATGGAGTTTTTGAATAGATTGATAATAACCGTTAAGTTCATTATCAATATCATTTTGGATCATACTACGTTTAGCATATTTAGTATAATCTGTTTCCCCGATACTAATCAAACTTAACAGTAAATTATAAGAAATTTTAAATTTAGAAATAAGAGTTTGCGGTTTGCCCTTCATAATGGTTTTTAATGTTAAAATATCTTGTTGGTGAAATAAATTTGTAAGATGAATTACATGACCAACAATATCAATCCCTCGTCTACCAGCTCGTCCAGCCATTTGAGTGTATTCGTGAGAATAAAATGGTCTCATACCAGAACCATCAAATTTATTAAGATCTGTAAATAAAACAGTCTTAGTTGGCATATTTATACCGACTGCAAATGTTTCAGTTGCAAATAGAAGTTTAACATAACCCTTGGCAAATAGCAGTTCCACCATTTCTCTTAGGATGGGCATAATTCCAGCATGGTGAATAGCAACTCCTTTTTCTAAAAGAGAAACAATTTGAATATATTCAGGTAATAAAAGATATTCTTGATAATTTGGCAACTTTCTGATAATTTGCTCACACTCTCTTTTAACAATATATGGAACTTTAGAATCATCCTCTAACAAAGGTGTAGTAATTTCTTTAGCACATTGTTCCAAAGCTTTTCTACTAAGAACAAAGCATATAGCAGGTAACATATTATGATCAACCATATGTTTAGCTACTGAATTAAGGATGTGTTGCCTCTTAACAAAGTGATTTTTTTGTTGAAATGTATCAAGTGTTTTCCTAATTCTTACATAATTTGTGTCACTAAAATTTCCTTTGGAATCTTGAATAACATGCAAAGAATTACATGTTTTCATAATTTCCATTTCAAGTTGTTTATTTTTTAATATTTTAAAAATACCTTGTGTACAGGTTATATAGGAATAATGTGTTAAAGGAACTACACGTTCATATGTAGTCGTTAAATAAACGATTTTATCAGATTTAAAATTAGTTTGCCCCCGATTTTCACACCAAAGTGCAAATTTTTCAGGTGAATCAAGCGTAGCTGAAAGCATAACCATCTGAATATGCTTTGGTAACATCATAATAGTTTCTTCCCAAACACGACCGCGATCCAAGTCATTAATATAATGAACTTCGTCAAAAACAACACATGCAAGTTCATTAGTAAAATCCATATCAAACATAGTAAGACTGTTAACATTGTCAGATTTTTCTTTGTTTAGCTTAGCATACAATGTATTCATAAGAATTTCAGTTGTCATAATAAGAACATCTGCTTCGGGATTAGATTTAATATCTCCAGTAAGAATTCCGAAGGAAATATGAGGAAATTTCTTAGTAAATTCATAAAACTTTTGGTTAGAAAGAGCTTTAATGGGAGAAGTATAAATAACTTTCTTGCCTTTATTAACAAAATGTTCTATAGCAAATTCAGCAGGTAATGTTTTCCCGGATCCAGTATGAGCTGTGACGAGAATATGATTACCCTCAACAATAGCTTCAATAGCAAATTTTTGAAAAGAACTCAAAGGAAATGGGTGCTTATCAAAATAGGTAGAATATAAAGTCTCAGATGATGCAGGATAAGAGTTGGAGCAGATTTTAACCATGGTTTATAATATAAAATGTTAAAAAATCTTTAAATAGTTCTAATATATTATATTTTAAAACAACTTAAAGCCGGAAATACTAAAAATTATTTACATTTTTGTATCTTACCAGTATATGTTAGTGTATCATTTTCATTTTTTAAACATGATGTAAAATTTTCTTCAAATGTTTTATAATTTAGTGTTTCGTCAAAATATATTATTGATTTATAATTATTGTGATCCCAATATGGTAATGCAGATGTTCCTTCGGGATTAACAAATTTATAATTATTTAAACCTTTTACTTTGGCTCCAATTGTTGTAATATTCTTAATTAGATCTTGGGTACAACCATGTTCCCAACAAAATAAGACTGTTTTCCCACTAAAGAAAGGATTTGTAAAAACAGTATTAACAGCTAAATCGGATTCTGATTGTTCACCATAAAGATACATAGGAATATCCATTATCCATGATGTTAATGCAACTGTTTGTTCTTGATGCATACTTTTATAATCATAAGCTGTTACTATAGCATGAATTCCATATCCCATTTTATTTATATCTGAAATTAATTGTGGAATATAGGTTGAACGTAAAATTCCATTACAATCTAATGCATTCTTTGATTTAATTTTTTCTCCATGTCGGATGATAAAAATATTAGCAGGTCCTTTTGTTTTATAAAAAAAATTACCTGATTCAGTATTATGAGCCAGCATATGATTTTTATCTCTTTGTGGTTTATATTCTACATGTAATTTATAAATTGCATTTTGAGTATGTGTAATAGGACAGCCATTTTTGTCACAATTAGCTTTTTTTTTTGTTTCTTTTATATTTTTAACTTTATTTTTAAATCCCTCTTTCATATTCATTATAAAAAGAAATCCAATAATTATAATTATGATAATAAATAATGATAATAACATTTTATTCATTTTATATAATAAATATATATATAATAAATATTTGATTAAAGTATATTATTTATATAAAGTAGAAAATTATAATAATGATTTCAAATAAATACAGAGTTGTTAGTAAAATAAGTGAAGGAGAATTTGGTGAGGTTTTTGAAGGAGAAAATATACGATCGGGTGAAAAAGTAGCAATAAAATTTGAATATAAACACGATAATATAAAAATGTTAAAAAACGAGGCAAAAATATACCAATATTTAAAAAATAAAGATGGATTTCCTCAACTAAAATGGTTTGGATCAACTGAAAAGATGAATTATTTAGTAATTGATTTGTTAGGTTATTCTTTAAAAAATAGATTAGAATATTACAATAAATTGTGTTTAAAAACAGTTCTATTAATAGGAATACAAATGATAAATCGTATAAGAGTTTTACATGATAATTTTTTATTACATAGAGATATAAAACCAGATAATTTTTTATTTGGATTAGGCGAAGATACTAACAAAATATATTTAATAGATTTAGGATTGTGTAAAAGATATAATTTTAATGGAAAACATATAATACAAAAAAATATAAAAAGTTTAATTGGATCACCAAATTTTGTTAGTATAAACATTCATAAAGGTATTGAACCAAGCCGAAGAGATGACTTAGAGTCTTGTATTTATATAATTACATTTATGTTATTGGGTAAATTAGAATGGTTACAACAAATTGATATAAATAAAATATACGCATTAAAACGTAATTTTGATAAATGCGATTTGATACCTGTTTTTATAAGAGAAATGATAAAAAATATAAGATTAATTGAATTTGAAGATGATCCAAATTATGAATATTTAATAAATATAATGGAAACTGAATTGCATGTGAATGATTTTAAAAAAGATAACAAATTTGAATGGAATTTATAAATATATATTTTTTAAAATAATTTAAAGACAATTACAATTATATAGTATAATACAATGTCAAGTAGTCAATCTGCTGTTTCAACTTCCACCGTATCACCCTCTCTTGAGAGATTTATCGGTCGTGTTAAGTGGTTTAATAATAAGGCTGGTTATGGTTTTGTTACCGTAACTGATGGTTCAAAGTCAGGTAGTGATGTCTTCGTGCATCATAGTTCTATTAAGGTAGACTCTGAGCAATACAAGTATTTGGTTCAAGGTGAATATGTTGAGTTTAGTTTGTTGGACACCACAACAACTGATCATGAATTTCAGGCAGGAGAAGTATGTGGAATTAAGGGAGGAAAGCTCATGTGTGAGACAAGACGTGATCTACGTGTAGCCCGCTCTCAATATAAGACAAAGGATGATATTGAACCAGCATCATCCCCTAGACCAGCGTCATCACCAAGATATGTACAATCCCCTAGACCAGCTATGGAATCAGAAAGAATTCCTAGAGCAGCTCGTGTTCCTGATTCCGATAGAAGTCCTAGAGCTCGCGGTTCAGGACCTCGTGAGGAAGGTCAATGGACTCATGTTTCCAAGAGTATTAATAAGAAGGTTTCAGACGCAGAAGTTCAGGAGTCTATTCCTAGAAAGACTGAGGGAGTTAGTGGTCGTGGTCGTGGACGCCCATCAAGAGGAGGAAGGGGTGGAGGAAACCAATAAATAATAAATAAATAAATAATAAATAATAAATAAATAATAAATAATAAATAATAAATAAATAATAAATAATAAATAATAAATAATAAAAATTATTTTGATAAAATAAAATTTATCAAAATAATATTAAATACTTGTTTTGCGTGTTTTAGAGTGTCCAAATTTATACATTTTTTTAGATTTATTAGCTAATTTAAATGCTTTTTTATTATGATCACATCCTTTGTCTAAAATATTATAATCTACTGCTGCCGCTTTTCCTGCAGTTATGGAACTAGCAAGTCGTGCTAAACCCCATGATTGAGCAGTTTGATTAGGTCTAGATCCAGATGAAAAGTAAGCACCTTCCCCTTTCTTCACTATTTGTTTTAAAGCTTCAATTGAACATCCTGTTTTTTTAGCTAAATCAGCATTAGGAGTAATATTATTTATTTTATAAATTTGCTGAGCATTTAAAATATGATTAGATTTCTTATTTTTAAATGAAGATAATTGTTTTCTAGACAAGTATTTCTTATTTTTATACATTTTTCTGGATTTAATTAACATAGCAGCCTGTTTTTGTTTATCTTTTTTATTCAAAGATTTGGGCAAATATCGTATCGGAACACGGATATGCTTCATAGAAATATATTATATATATATAATTTAATTTATGTAATACAAATAACTAAAAAACAATTTAAATAATACCTACATGAAATAGTATAATGAGTAAAGATCAAAATATTGAAAGTGAAGCATTACATGAAATCTTAGGTCAATTTTCAAATATTAATGATAGTTTAACATTATTTAAAATGCAAATAAGCACTTTACAGCAAAAAGTTAAAAATGTAGAGAAAAATGTTAAAAAGGAGTTGAAAAATTTTAAAAAATCAAAGAATAATGAAAAAATAAAAAATAAAAGAGCTCCATCTGGATTTGCTAAACCTACGAAGGTTACAAAGGAATTATGTGCATTTATGGATAAACCAGAGGGATCAGAAATAGCTCGTACAGAAGTAACAAAGGCATTAGTAAATTATATAAAAAGTAATAATTTATTGATGCAAGGAGACAAAATTGATAATAAAATAAAAAATAAAATAGTTCCAGATGAAAAACTAAAGAATTTATTGGGATTACAAGAAAATGAAATGCATGATTTGACATATTTTAATATTCAAAAATATATGAATAAACATTTTTATTCAAGTAAATCTCCTAATCTAGTTGTATAATTTCTATTTCAGAATCTTCATAAATAATGGATTTGTTTAAATTATCAATATTATAATTAAAAATCAAATCACAATCATAATTTGATTTGATTTTTGTTAACCAAATTGTTGAACAATAAGGCATTAACATATTAAAAATTTCATTTCCACCAATAACAAATATAGTTTTATCCTTATAGCAATAATGTAATAAATTTAAAACATGAATTTTATTAACAAAAATGATATTATTATATTTTGAATAATTTTTAGAATACTTATCAAAGTTGTTAGTAACAACGATATTAATTCTCTCTTTGAGTGGAGCAGAATTAGGTAAAGATAAAAGCGTATTAGATCCCATAACTATAACCTGGTTAATTGTTTTAGCTTTAAAAAAATTTAAGTCAGTTTTATTTTTCCATGGAATAGCGGATTGTTTAGCTAATCCCATCTGATTATCAACAGCAAGTATCGCTTGAACATTAGGAATTTTTATTGACATTATATAATTAATATTTATATATTATGTTTATGTTTATATTTATAAATATAAATATAATTACAAAATATGACTGAAGAAAATAGAATTGCAAATATAGAAAGTAACCAATACGAAGATAAAAAAGAAACATTATTTAATTTTATAAAAAATCCTGAAAAATTAAATTTACTAATAAAAACTAATGAAATATTAAATTTAAATAAAGCAAATCATAATAAAATAATCTTTGTCTACAGTGCTCCAAAGGTAGGATCAACATCTGTTGTTAGTTCATTAAGAATATTTGGTTCCGACAAGTTTATTATTATTCATATTCATGATGAAGAAATGTTAAAAGTATTAGGTCATATTGATGGAATAACAATCAATGAATTAATATTATTTAATAAATATTTAGGAAAAGATGTATATGTAATTGATATTTATCGGAGTCCAATAGAAAGAAAAATATCTGTATTTTTTGAAAAAATAGGTTCATATCATTTTAATAATACAGATGAGTTAGTAAATGATTATAATATTTTAAAAGTAATAACTAGATTTAATAATATTTTTGAACATATAGGTATTGGTGATCATTTTATGGATAAATATAATATAAATATTCCAGAAAAGTTTGATTATAAAAAAAAATTTATTTTAGTAAAAGAAAACGATATAAATTATATAAAACTGCGTTTAAAAGATTCAAATGATTGGGGACAAATTCTTACAAACATATTACAAACAAGAATTTGTATAGTTAAAGATTATGAAAGTACTAACAAACCAATAAGAAAATTATATAATCTATTTAAAAATAACTATAAAATACCACATAATTATTTGGAAAATATGAAGAATTGTAAATACTTAAATTATTATTATTCAGAAGAAGAAAAAGCAAGTTATTTAAATGAATGGTACATGAAACAATCGGATAATTTTACAGGATATAATTTAAGTCAATTTAAAATGTATGAAGAAATAACAATTGAAAATTGTCATATAGATAATATACAAATAGATCACTATTTGGATGAAGGTTGTTTATGTAAAGCATGTGGGTTAAAAAGAGCAGAAGTATCATCACAGATAATGAGAGGATCACAAGTTTCTAATCGCATAGTTCATACCGAGGCAAAAACAGAATTTATACAAAAACGGGTTTCACAAGTAAATAAAATAAATAAGGCAATACTAAATATGCCAAAAAAACCAAGTGGAAATGGAGGCAGACCTAATTTTAAAACATTACTTAAAAAATAAAATTGATATATTTATACTATTTGTTAGTGAGTCAAATAGTATAAAGATGAAAATAGAAGTTTATAATTATGAATCTACAAATTATACAATTATTGTGGGAAAAAATAAAAACGAAAATTTTGAAATAATAGATGAATCTATGGATACAGATGTTTGGTTTCATGTAAATAACGAGCCATCATGTCATGTTATTTTAAAAATACTAACAAAATCCGAGATATTCCGTTACAAGTGATCAAACGTTGTGCTTATATATGTAAAATAAATTCAAAAGCGAAAACACAAAAAAAATGTAGTGTGATATACACGCAGATAAAAAATGTTATAAAAACAGAGCATGTGGGAAAAGTTGCAGTTAGTAGTTTTAAATCGGTGAGTATTTAAATTGCAGAATTATAATATATTTAAAACAACTTAAAGAGACATATAATATATTTAAAACAACTTAAAGAGACATATAATATATTTTAAAACAACTTAAAGAGGGAAAGTGAAAAGCTATAATTTTACAAATGTTGCTGTATTTTTTATTGGATCATATATGATATCAAGACCTTTCTCGTACATCCATGAATAGTTGCCGGATGCACACGGTCTGTTACGAAATTTTCCAACACTATTGCCTACTGAGTAACCAGCTGCTCTCCATATCTCACATAATTTACTATCATATAAGTAAGTATTTAATAACCATTCACCAGTTGAAGAGATGATAACTGCTTTTTTGCCAGGTAAAACCAACTTACTTACCATTTCTTCAAATCCAAAAGCCTGTGTTTGCCATGTTTCCAAATTAACAGGCAAGTTAGTTTTATTAATAAAAGTTGGGAACCGTTTTGCTAATACTGCGTTATACAATTCTGCTTGTAATCCTGAAAACATAATTGCCTTCCATTCTTGTTGTCCTTTTAAATCGTCTGACATTTTAATTGATCTTGTTTGATAAACTTGGTGGATTATTATTACTACATTTGTTTTCTTTGTGAAAAAGTATTTCAATTTTTTATATTGTTGAAACTGTATAAAAATAAAAAAGATTTTTATATTAATTAAATTAATTATTAATCATATACAAAATACAACTTTTACACGCTAATTATTTTTATTTAACAAGAGTCCCACCATTGTTGCTCAAGCAAATCTAAGTAGTTTCGGCATCCTGCCTGTAGTCGTGCGACCTCATTTTCTTCCGCCCATCGTTTTGCTAGATCTTTCAGTTGCTGATTTGTTAGTGTCTTTATTTTACCTCCCGTAATAGAGGCAACTTCTACGCAATGGGCTTCATACTCCTCTCTGGTTTTAAAGCGAGGAAGTAGTTTGCCATCGTCGCCACGTTTGCCCTCCAAGTTGTCGTATGGGCAGAAAAACGCGTCGGATTGTTTCTGATCTGCTTCTAGCTTCATGCGATATTGTTCGCCGATTTCTTTGAGCTGTTTATCACTTAAAATTTTAATATAATTTTTACGGCAAAATGTAGTATATTCCTTCCGAGTTTTGAACTCAGGCTCATCAGTGTCTGGATCCACATAGGGACAGTAAAATGGCAGCTCAGGTAGCTCGGGAAAGTCGGCTTGAACAAAATGAAATTCCTTTGGCTTTGGATCCGGTTTCTTACCTTTTTGAGATGTTTTATTTGTGAACCGAGCGGTAGACATGTTTGCAATATTGTAATGAAAGCTTTGAAGCGTCAATGAGATTGAGAATATACCAAAACTTATGTGGGTTTTACAAATTTCAATTTTTTTTTTTGAGTGAGAAAAAATAATAAACTAAAAAAATTTAATTATTAATAAATAAAATATCCACGTAAATATTAAATATTAAATATTTAATATTTATATTGTTTGGCTCCACCTTTACAAAGGTGGAAAAAAATCTTTAGTTGTAAAAGAAAATATATGATAGAAAAAAAAAATTGAAATAAGTAATAAAGAATGAAAGAATGTATATAT
>Ga0209597_1000078_pt1 | contig 57528 bp, 92 predicted proteins | sample M_140625_MF_Meta_FD_187316 | JGI IMG/M metagenome (GOLD analysis project Ga0209597, IMG submission 187316) | Freshwater microbial communities from Lake Montjoie, Canada to study carbon cycling - M_140625_MF_MetaG (SPAdes) (version 2) | ecosystem: Environmental > Aquatic > Freshwater > Lake... | reverse complement strand
GCGCAACCTCGCCACGCTCCATCCCGACATCCAGAAGCGCGTCGCTACTTTCATCAGCGCGGCAAAGAACCTCGCCCAGCCGCGCGGCCTCGATGTGCGCATCATCTCAGCGCTCCGTTCCTACGCAGAGCAGGACGCCATCTACGCCCAAGGCCGCACCACGCCAGGCCGCATCGTCACCCACGCCCGTGCTGGCCACTCAAATCACAATTTCGGTCTATCCGTCGATATCGGAATCTTCAAAGGCAAAGCCTACCTCGAAGACCACCCGCTCTACGACGAGCTTGGACCCCTTGGCGAAAGCCTCGGCCTCGAGTGGGGAGGCCGGTGGAAAAAGATCGTGGACAAACCCCACTACCAATTCCACCCGCCATGGGCCACCGGCATGACGGAGTCCGAAATGCTCGCCAGCCTACGCCAGCGCGTGGCCGACCGCATCGATATCCTCGCCTAAGCGTGGCAATGCGGCGGGCGAGGGTCTCGCCTGGTCAAACAAGTCCACAGCGCTGGAACCGCATAGAAGCAGCGCCTCCCGAGGTTTTTTTACTACACCAGGGGCTCGTGGCCGTAGGCTCGCAGGAGTTGGCGCAACAGCTCCGCCTCCGTCCCAGCCTCGTAATGCCGGAAAATCAAAATGTGCACCTCTCTGGAAAATAAAAGGAAGCTGCGTTTGCGCTCGTGAATCGTGCGTTCCAGCACCCATCCCTCTTGTCCAAGTTTATTCAAACGATCTTCAAGCCTCTTTGCATCCACAGTGCCGCTAAAAAGCCGCGTCTTAAAAAACTCCACATGGTAATTGTGCATGGCGATTTTCTCTACTGGATCTGTTCTGTGAGGTCGATCACTTCTGCGACCCAGTTTTCAGGGAGTGGTCCGTCGTAGGAGTTGAGGACGAACCACCGGAACTCTTCGATGGCCTGATAGTCTTTACACCAGCACGCTCTGCCGCCCTTTTCGCTGCGGCAGTCTGGTATTTTCCCTGATTTTTGTCCTGTGGCAGATCAACGCTCTCCGGGGTCTCGGCGGCTATTTTTAACGGAGAAATGGATGCCGCATTTTTTTCCAACCAGAGTGGTTGAGTATCGTCGCGGATCAGTCGCTGGATGTATTCGCTCGGGCCGCATCTCCACTCGAGCAACCGCATTTCCACAAGCTCCCAATCGGCCTTGGGAATAGATACGGACACCTTTTTCGCTTTTTCTGAATCGGGTTTTTTCTTTGGCATATTTCTGAATATTTCGCACCAAGTAAGAAAAAATCAACTTTTGATGAAATAAGGTATTGACCCCATGCCGCATTATTCCTACTAATGCGCAAAAGTAGGAATAATGAATACCGAAAACACAACGATCAAAAAGTCGATTTCGATCCCAGCCTGGTTGCTTGAGAAAGCCCGCGAACGCGCTTCCCAAGAGCATCGCAGCCTATCGAGCTATATCCAATTTCTCATCGCCCGCGATACCGAAAAGGCCCGCGACAACGGCTTGGTCTCCACTCGCGCCTAAGCAAATGAAAATCGCCGATCTCCAAAAAATCTTCGTCGATGCGGACCACGCCGCCGAGCACGCCTCGGTGCTGTGGGATGCCTCGCTCGAGGAGGCCTACGCCGCCCTGCGTGACGCGGCAGCGGCCTGCCTCACGGCACGCGGTCAGGATTCCCTGGTCGCCAAACTCCAATCCAACTCCACCCACCAGCCGACGCCGGTATGAAACGCCCACGACCATACCTCTGCGAGGGCCTCGACCCCGTGCGCGGCCGCATCCGCTCGATCATCACGGCCGCCGGCTTCGGAGATGCCAAGACCATTTTTTTCAAAACCCACGGCATCCAAGCCACCCACATAACACCCGCAAAACAATGATAGATCCAAACGACCCGCAATCAATCTGCCGCTCGATCGGCTATTTCATCCAATACCTCACCACCATGCTGCCGCTCGTCGGTCTCGCCTGGGCAACTTGGAGGCTTGCCCGATGAGCGCGTTTTGGGTAATCGATAGGGAATCCCAAGGCGAAACCCTTAAAACAAAATTCGTCTTCGGGCCGTTTGAGAAATGGCAAGACGCTGAGAGTTTTATCCTTAGAGACTTCAAAGGCTGGTGGCTGTCGAGTGATTTGCCTCTCACCGATCGCAATGACGATGCGTGCGGGACTTATTTCATCTTAGAGCAAAAGGCCGAGGTCAGGCCGATTGGAAAAACACACACCAAATTCTCACTGCTGGAGGTCACAGAATGAGCGTCGCTCTCGCCCTCTGCATCGCCGCGCTCACGCTGGGCTCCTGCATCGCCTGCTACCATCTCGGGCGGGAGAGCCTGCGCTCCGACATACGCGACAACCAAGAACGCCGCCGCCGCTGGCAGGAATGGGAGGACCAGGACTAATGCACCTCATCGACCTGCCCGAGTGCCAGCAAGGCACCCTCTGCAAGATCTGCGGAGATGGCGACGGCCATGCCCTCGCCGATCTGCAAGACCGCGACCTCGGGCCCCTCTGCCACGAGTGCTTCGCCCACGCCCTCAGAGCCACCGTGGCCCTCCGCTGGGCCGCCGCCACCTCACAGCCACCCACTGAAAACTGAACTCTGAAAACTTTATGACTCTCTCCGCCCACCTCGCCGCCGCCCGCCGACACCTCGCCGCCGTGGACCGCCTCGCTCGCAGGCCATCCACCCCGCCAAAACGCGAAACATGGCCCCCGCAGCCGCCCGCCGGAGACAGGTGGTGCACACCGGAGGAAGTTGCTCAGGCATGTGCCGAGTTGCGCAAGCAGCTCAGGGATTAACCACAGAGGACACAGAGAGCACGGAGGATATGGGATTGCCAGTGGTGCCACGATGCCCGTCTCGAAAGCTGCGCTTCCTGCTGCGCGCGGACGCCGTCGCAAAGTCCCAAAACATCGCAAAGAATCTGAACAAGAAACAAAAACCCTACAAGTGCCCGCACTGCCGGAATTGGCATCTCACGACAGAAAAAGAATGAAACCCACTGCACAAGAACTCGAGCAGGAAGCCCTTCTCAAAAACTGGCTCGACGGCCTCAAGCCGCTCAAGCGCGAGGAGGTATCTGCCGCCCTCGCGCCGGTCGCCGCGCTGCCCACGGTTGAGGATGAGTATCTGGAAAGCTTCCCTGACCCGGATGCCTTCGATGTGGACAAGCCCGAGTGGATCCTGGCCGAAAATCTGAACCTCGGCCTCGAGGAAGCGACCCGCGTGCTGGAATGGCACCAACTCGCCGTGGCCCGCGAAGTGGATTGGGCGAAAGCCGAGCAGCTCAACCTCATTGTCTCTTTTCTCATAAAACCCACCAAAAACCTCCGCGCCCTGGTGCGCGCCCTCGCCCTGGCGACCGGGCTCGCCGAACTCAACGGCACCCACTCCCAAGCCGAAGTCGCCCGTGAACTCGGCGTAACCCGTGCGCTCATCTCATACTACGTCACGACTTGGGCTGACCTCCTTAAAATCAATGTCTTCAAATTTCGCAAGGCCTCCAGCTCACGGGAGATCTACCGCGAAGCAGCAAAAACCTCGTGGGCAAAACGAAAGGCTTAAATGAAAACGAAAAATGAATCGGAAGAAATGGCGCTTTCCTTTGGAAGGCAATCAAAACAATCAAAAGTAGAGCGGTATAAGTGGACAACCAAAGATTCGCCTGGGGAATATCTACTTATCGATAAAAACGTGTTACTGATTTCTCCTGAATATCAGAGGGAAAAGGTAAGTTTGGATAAGGTAAGAATGGTAGCCCAAGACTGGTCATGGGTTGCCTGTGGAACAATAACTGTTGGCCTCCGGGCAGGGCAATATTGGGTCATCGATGGCCAGCACCGGGTGCTTGGGGCAAAGCGCAGAGCTGACATAGAATGCCTCCCATGTCTTGTTTTTGATACCTACACGGTTCAAGAGGAAGCTAAGGGGTTTTTAAATGTAAACACCGGCCGCAAACCGATCACCAGCATCGATAAATTTCGCGCTGCTCTTGCTGCCGACGATGAAATTGCAAGATTCGTGCAAGAAACATTTAACGAATTGGGCGTAGTAGCTAAAGCGACTGCAAATAATCCTAAGGAGATAAAGGCCTTAGATTGGGCAATAAAACGCGCCACAGAGAATAGGGTTGCTTTTTCACAGGTCTTATCCATGGCCGCTGAACTCTGTGAAAGCATGCCGATACAAAACATCCTTCTGGACGGGCTTTATTACATTCATACCCATACCTCTGAAACGATTTACGATAAACGAATTTATCAAAAAATAAAGAAAATAGGGGCAAAAGGGCTTGTTGATGCGGCAAAGCGAGCCTCGGCATTTTTTGTATCTGGAGGCTCTACCGTGTGGGGCACAGGAATGTTGGAAGAAATTAACAAAGGTTTCCGCGAAAAAATTGCTTTTATCAAATGACCAACAACGAACTCACACTACCCGACGGCCTTTGCACATTTGCAAGAGGATCCCTTGTCTTTACCCGCACTCCCACCGAACACGAGTGGGAGCAAATTGGCCGCTATGTCCACGCCGCCCGAGGCTCCTCGCTCCGGTGGATGGCTGACTGGCGCATGGAGGGCAGGCGGCAATTCGGCGACCTCGTGGTGGATCAATTCTCCAGGCACCTGCAACTGGAGTTCAAAGACCTGGCGGCCTCAGAAGCCCTCGAGGCGCTGGAAATGCGCAGTGAGACTCTGAGTGATGAGCACCACATCGCCCTCTCAAAGACCCTGCCCGATGACGGCCTGAGCAAAGCCCGCACCGAATGGCAGGAGGCCGCCCAGCGGTGGCTGAAGATCGCTGAAGAGGAAAATCTCACGCCCAAGGAACTGAAAATGTCCATCAAGGCCGGTGAAGTGGTGCGTGAGCCCCTGCAACAAGACCAATTCCGCCTCAACGCTAATGACCGCAGCGTGGGCCTCGTGACCATCGAGGGCGTCCACATGCAATTCAACCTCTGGCTCAAAAAGGTGCGCGAGGACGATGGATTCCCTGGCGAATGGGACGCCCGCCGCCTCGGCATGGTCCGCGACCTCCTCGAGCCTATGGCCAATATCCGCACCGACATCGGCGTGCTAATTTTAGAGAAGGGGGGACATGTATGAACCTCCTCAAAATGCAATGGCGGTGTGTCGATGAAGACCTGCCGGATGATGACCAGACGGTTCTCATTCACCTGCAATGCGGGGAAGTCTGGACCGGCTTCCACGACGCGGGCCAGTGGCGCTTCGTTTCCGCCGATCCGATCTCCGAGCCGGTGCTGCATTGGATGCCATTCCCAGAGGCGCCGGAAGTATGATGGACCAAGACCGACTTTATTTTCCATGCGAGATCGCCGAGGTGATCGGGCTCTCTCTGCGGGAGATAGCCTACATGAAGGCGAAAGGTTGCCCCTTCTACGGTCGGAAGACAACGGTGCGGTGGGTGCGGGATTTTATAGCCCGCCAGGCGGGGGCACCAATGCCGCAGCCGCCTGAGCATCCGCAAAATTCAGACGCGAATAAATCAGGTGGACGAGGCGAGTGGAGTGGTTTGTCAACCGCATCGCTTGCGACTCGCTGAGCCCAGCTCTGTGACATCGAGTAATGAATGAGACGCGTAATGAATGGGAGGTGGCTCCGGTGGCTGCCTTGAGAGTTTTATTAAACTGGCGGTTGTGCTCTCCGCTTTTGTCGAGTGGAGGGGTGGTGCGGTCGCGCTTGTCGAAGACGCCCTTGAGATGCGTGGCGAGGGTGTCGGGCAATGGGACGCAAAAGCGTTTGCGTGGGTCGGTATCGTCTCGTTTGGAGTCCACGAGAGTGACCATCTTTTTCTCAAAATCCACGGCATCGCGGCCAAGCTCGGCCTCGGAGAATCGGCAGCCGAGATGCGAGCAGATCTCGAAGGCCGTGAGCATCCACGGTGCGCCGCTGCGCTCGGTGAATGCGGCGCGCGCGGCAATGAAATCCTCGGAAGTGAGCTCCTTTTTTACCTTCGCCGCCTTGCGGGGAACCTTCGCCAGGGCGAGGGGATTTTTCTCAGTCAACTCACGGCGCATGGCCTCCTGCATGATGCTGGAGAAAAACTTGATCTCGAGTCTGGCGGTATTCTTTGAAGCGCCCTGTGCCGTGCGCCAGTCCAAAAAATCCTGCACATGCTCAAAGCGGACGGAGGCCGGATGCCTGACCCGCCGCAATCTCTGCCACTCAACGATCCGCGCCCAGGCGAGCCGATACCGCTTCACTGACCTCTTATTCGTGTAGTGCCTCTCTATGAACTCAGGAACCCAAGCCACAAAATCCCCCTTCTCCGTCGGCGCGACCTGCGCCTCTCGGCGCGACTCCTCCTCAGCCATGCGCTGCGCTCTGCGGGTCGCCTTCGCATCGTCGGCATCGCACTTCGTCGACCTCTCCTTCCACTGCCCAGAATCAAGGTCTCGATACCTCAAAACCCAAAAGCGCGTTTTCTCGCTGCGAACCAAGTGTGCCATATCGGCAAACTCCCACATGCTCCCACATGCGTCTATAAAAATGTTGCAAAATGATGCAGTCTATTGCTGCAAATCAACAATTTACGCGGGTTGGAGATTCTTACCATTACACCACAGGGCAAGTTTATGTCTTAATTTTGAAGCACTTGCGGGAGACTCCCACACGACTCCCACAAATTTCTTTGAGGTTGCCGGTGTGCAACGGATGTCACCCTGCACGGGGAGGAGTCTGTGAGCAAGGAAAAAATTCCGGTTGTGGAGCGGGCGCGCCGGTATGTCTCGAAGATTGGTCCGGCGATTTCTGGATCTGGTGGGCACACCCATACTTTGCTGGTCGCAAAGGCTCTTGTGAAGGGCTTTCTGCTTCCCCATTCGGATGCGCTGGCTCTCCTCGAGGATTGGAACCAGGGGAATGCTAACAAGTGGACTACGGGTGAATTGGAGCACAAGTTGCGCTCGGCTGTTAATGGACCAGGGGCGGATGGGTATTTGCTTCAAGGGGCGGAGGCTCCGCATGGGCAGCGCTTGGAGCAGCGGCCGGTAAGTAAACCACGGCCGAAGCCCCAGTTCGATGTGGAGGCGCTGCGGCGAGTGGCTGGAGTTCTCGCTGAGTCGGTTGATCTTCCTTGGCTCGCCAATCGCTCTGAGGTGGATCCGGCGACGGTGTCGGCTGAGGATTTTCTCGCTCGTCTCTATAATTCGGCGGCTGGGGAGCGTGTGGTAGTTTTTTCAGAGTATAAATCGCAGGGGCAAGCGGTCTGGCCTGTGGAGAAGATTCCAACTCGGGGGTCGGAAGGGATTTGGTTTCTTGCCCAACCGGTGGATGGGAAGTTGCGCCCAAATCCTCGCCTGGGGAAGATGTCGCGCCGGTCGGCGGAGTCGGTGTTGTCCTGGCGATGGATGGTGCTCGAGAGCGATGAGGCTCCGGTGCGGTTGTGGCTGGGCGCTTTGGCTCGGCTCGTGCCTAACATCGCGGCAGTTACGACTTCTGGGGGTCGCTCGGTGCATGCTCTGGTGCGAGTCAATGCCTCGACGAAGCGGGAGTGGGATGAGGCCAAGCGCTCGATCATGAATTTGGTGGTGACTGGGGCGGATCCGGGCGCGCTCTCGGCGGTGCGGTTGACTCGCCTGCCTGCGTGCTGGCGAGGGGAGAAGGAGCAGAAGCTCCTGTATTTTGCCCCATCGGCACCGGATTTGACGCTCGAGGACATCATGCCTCGGCGGGATGTGTTGAGGAATTGGCGGGCGCAGGCCGTGCGGGTCTCAGCCTCCGCAGACAGGGATGGGAAGTATCCGCAACCGGATACGGCGAGGACGGCACAGGCGTGCCGATTTTACGGCAAATTTGACGCTTGGCTGCATGACGCGGCGGGCGAACTGGAAAGGCAATTGAAAGGCAATGAGCAAACTGACAGACACGATTAACAGCAAACTGGCTGAGTATGGGATTGTTCCTTCCCCAGAGGACAACAACGAAACAAAGACTGAGGCGGCTGCGTTGCCTTTTATTGAACTCGTGCCGGTGATCTCGAACATGGCGAGGGAGATCGGCGGGGTGCTGTGCAACAATGGCGTTTTCGTTCGGCAGCGCTCGGCGATGACTATCTCGCAGGATGGCCGATTGGTAGAGATGTCGGCACGGCGATTCCGCACATACTGCGAGGATCACCTGGTGACTTTCAAGTGGGATATGCCGAAGCCGAACGTTTTTGAAAAGAAGCCACAGACTATGACGGTCGAGGCGGCCGCGACGATTCTGGAGAGCGACCAGTTTTTGGCGAGACAACGGGAGCTGATGCGGGTGGCCACGGTGCGGCAGCCGGTGAAGAGAAAGGATGGCCGGATCGAGTTACTGGACTACGGATACGACCACGAGGCTCAGACATTCACGCAAAACAGCGGGGTCGAGTATGCGATGGATATGCCGCTCGATGAGGCGCAGACGATCCTGCGGAATTTCACGAAAGAGTTCCCTTTTGGCGACAGAAAGGCGGATGGCCGGTCGAGGAATGAGGCTATCGTGATGACGGCGATGCTGGCGCTGTATGCGGCTCCGCTGTTGCGGCCTTCGGCGCGTCGGCTTAATTTTATGTTCAGCTCAAACTCGGTGGGGTCGGGCAAGACTCTCCTGGCTCAAATGGCGATCATCACGACTATCGGCTCTTGCGATGTGCAGCCGGTGCCACAGGCTGAGGAGGAATGGCGAAAGATTCTTGATACTGAGAGCTTAGCTGGGTCTCCTTACATTCTCTTCGATGACTGCAATGGTTTTTTCAAAAGCCAGATTCTAAACGCATTCCTCACAGCTCCAACATGGAGCGGCCGCCGAATGCACAGCCAGCAGAAGTTTGCAGTGCCTAAGATCGCCAGTGTGTTCCTGACTGGTAACAACCTCGAGGTGTCTGTTGACGTCGCTCGACGTTTCCTGCATTGCAAGATGATGACCGATGAATCGGATCCTCAGGCACGCAAGATCGAAAAGGTCATCTCAGATGAGCACTTGGAGAAGCCAGAGGTTCGAGGACAAATTCTCGCTGCCTTGTGGGCTATCGTGAGGGAGTGGGATGCGGCCGGCCGCCCACAGGCTAATCGCCTGGTGCGTGGATATGAGCAATTCTGCGCAATATTTGCTGGAATGGTGGAGTTCGCTGGTTTCGGAGATCCGATCGAGCCGCTTCCGGTCGAGGAGTCCGGCAACTCAGAGCTCGCCGATATGCTGGCTCTGGTGGCTGAGTTGGCTAAAGGAGTGGATGATGTGGCCGAGTTTGCATTCCAAGATGTTGTTCAGGCTGCCCTCGATTGCAACTCATTCACATGGATGCTCGAGGGTAAAGAGGAGCGTGAAGGGAAGGATGGGCCTCGCCATTATGTGCTCACGGCAAAGGCCAAGAGCAAGTTTGGTAAGCTGCTTGCCGAGCAGTATGGCGGCAAGAAATTCACTTTGCCTACAGGCCGTGTGGTCAAGTGGGGCCAGCAGGGAAAGAACCGCCAGCGCCTTTACACGCTCACCGTCCTTAACTAACCCCGACTCCATACCTCACAAGGCCCGCCAGCTCGGCGGGCCTTTTTGTTTCCGCACAGGTCATGCGCAGGTCATCGCGCTTCCACTTCTTCATCACCCATCCCACACCCTTTTTGATAGAGATTGCACGCGACCTATGCACCTACGCAGGACCTTGTCTCTTTCGCTGGCTCACAAGTTGTTTGCCAAGAGTTTTGTGCGTTTCTGTTCTGCAAGGTGGCATAGGTAGCATAGGTCTTTTGAGTTTTTTATTTATGGGTGTGGGTATCGTCAGAAAGAAAAGTTTTCTACCTGCGCACCTGCGCTTCGAGTTCTCCAAGTTCCGCAAGCAAGGAATCTTTTTGCGGGGTTCGACTCTGCAGTTTATCGGTCGCTCGTAATTTTTGAGAGAACGCTCTTGAAACTATACGGAACCGGAACACCGGAACCCGTTCCGCTTCCGTTCCGTTTGACAATTTGCCGTTCCGTAAACACCTATGCGTCACGGAAGGGAACAAGCGGACCTCATCAAGGCATGTGCTGCGAAGCACGGCGTGACAACTCGTGCCGTGCGCAAGTGGCGCGACTCGGCGGATCCGCGCTGGAATGGATTTCTGGCTGCCAGAGCGGTCGCCGGGATGGTGCCAATGGGGGCGGCTGCACCGGCCCAGGCTACCTCGGCACCGGCACGAGAGTGGACGGATGAGGAATTGGCCCTCGACAACCAGGTGCGGAAGATGAAGGAGGCCACGGCCGACCTGCGCGAGCGGGCCGAACTTGCCAAGCTCACCGGCGACTTGGATGCGGAGATGGCGCTCAGGCGCATGTGGCTCCAGCATGCCGAGGCGTTGCGCCGGTTGGAAAAGGACGCGCCCTCGATCCAACGGGAGTCAGGAGACATGGTGCCTCGCAAGGTTGCCATCCAGCTCGTTATCCAATACTCGGCGGCCATCGCGGCTGCCGTCACAAATTTACCTGACCGGCTGCTCTCCCTGCTGCCGCAAGTGGGCGATGACATTGCATCCAAGGTCCGCGCCGAGACCGATGAGATCATGCGCGCGGCGAAAGACATAAGACTGGATGGCCTCTCTGCTTGAAGAGCTCCAAGAACAGCTCGACCGCATCTGGGACCCCGGTCGGCGTCCCTCCGCTTTGGAGTGGGCTCAAGAAAATGTCCACCTCGACAAGCGCTTCTCGCCACGACCTGGTCGCTACGATGCCGATTACACGCCTTATCTCCGGCAGCTCCACTTGTGGTTCTCGGATACGAAAATCCGGCAACTCACTTTTGTGAAGTCCGCTCAGGTCGGAGGAACCACCTGGTTGGCGAACTGCCTCATGTGGGCGATCAGCGAAGACCCCGGCCCGATCTTGTATGTGACCAGCACCAACGAAAACGCCAAGTCCTGGTCTGAGCGCGAGCTCCATCCGCGCCTGCGCTCCTGCCAAGCTATCAAGCATCTGCTCCCTTCAAACGATGACGATTTCCGCAAGACCGAGATGCACTTCTCCACGTGCACGATCAAACTCGTCGGTGCCTGTTCCGAGGGAAATTTGGCGAGTCGCGCAATCCGCTACCTCTTTGCCGATGAGGTGGACAAGTGGCCAGACGACTCCTCCCTTGAGGCCCCGGCCCTCGAGCTCGCCATGGCGCGCTTGAATTTCTACCGTCGCGTCTCGAAGGCCTGCCTCACCTCCACACCCACCGTCGAGAGCGGCGCGATCTGGACGCAGTTCCTTGCCGGGAGCCAGCACCGCTTTTATGTGCCATGTCCCGAGTGTCTGCACATGCAGCACCTCCGATTTGAGCAACTCAAGTGGCCCGAGCATCACCGCGATCTCGCCTCCCAGTGGGACCTCGCCGGGGTCGAGCGCGATACCACCTACGCTTGCGAGTCATGCGAAGCCCGCTGGCCTCAGTCCATGCAGAGCGACATCATCCGCCGTGGCGAGTGGGTCGCCTCAAATCCCCGCGCCCACGCAGACCACATCTCCTGCCACATCTCCGCGCTCTACTCGCCACAGATCTCCTGGGGCGATCTCGCCCGCATCTTCCTCCAGAAAAAAGAAACCCCGGGAGGGCTACACGATTTCCACAATAACTTCCTCGGCCTGCCGTGGGAAAACCGCGCGGCAACAGTCAAAGACGACGCCATCCTCGCCCTTCGGTCGCCCGACTACCGCCTCCGCGAGCTCCCCGTCGAGCCACTCGTGCTTACCCTTTGCGCCGACCCCGGCGAACGCCAGACCCACTGGACCGTCGAGGCCCGCATCCAGAGCGGCGAGTCGTGGGTCATCGACTACGGCACCGTCCTCGCCATCGAGGATCTCATCAGCCCCGCGTTCCTCGAGGCCCGCCGCTATGCCTTCGGCGAAAAAATCTTCACCCCCAGCTTCGGCCTCATCGACTCCGGATGGAGTGCCGAGCGCGTTTACTCTATATGCTCCCGCAGCGGCGGCCTCTTCATTCCATCTAAAGGCTCCACCGCCGCCTTCGGCACTTGGAACCAAAGCGCCATCAACGGCTACCCCGGCCTTCGCCTCGTCACCTACATCGACCACACCGCGAAGCTCGAGCTCTACCTCGAGCGCATCAATAAAAAGATGCCCCCACCGCTCCACCTCCCTGCCGACATTGGCCAAGACTTCGTCTCCGGCCATAGTGGCCAACAACTCCTTCAAAACAAAAACTCTCGCCTTGCTCCATTCTTTTGGAAAAAAGTCGCCGAAGATCACTACGGCGACTGCTCGAAACTCCACGGAGTTGCGTGGTGGGTTCTGAAATAGTCTCCCTTTTGACAGGTCGATCCGCTTGTGACCGCATCCGACACCGCACGCGCAGGCTACAAGGCCTATCTGAAAGCCCTCGGCAAATCAAAGGCCGAGCTTCTTACCATGGCCGCAGCGGTGGAGTCCGGCATCGAGGAAACCATCATCACCAGCCTTTCGGGAGATGGCACCGGCACCGGCGCGCAGGTCAGTGATCTTCCCAAGACCGCCCGCCTCGCCGTGATCATGGAGGTCTATGCCGAAGGCAACGCGCCGCGCTCCCTGTGCGCTGTTGTGGACCGCTCTCTCTACGCCTCCCCTGTTTGACACGCCACAGCATGCGTGCCGCAAATCAAAAAAAATTCAAACAAATCAAATCGCGGCGGCGCTCGCCCCGGTGCAGGTCGGCCAAAAGCCGCTGCTTACGAAGCCGCTGAGTTCTCCCGCAATCGCGGCCTCATCGTCCTTAATACCGTGGACCCCAAGCGCGAGGCCCCGCCGCAAACTCGCATCGAGTTGCTGAAAAAAAGTCGCTGGCTTTACAACAACCTCGGCGTCGCTTCATACCTCATCGAACATTTGGCACAGCGAGCGGTCGGCACCGGCATTCGCCCGAAGCCTACGACAGCAAATGCCGAGTGGAATCGCCTCGCCGAGCGCGCATTTCTGGACCGCGCCTGTGCCGAGGCGTGGTCTTTTGATTCCTCCGCACAGGTCAATTTCTTTGGCGCGCAGAGCCTCATCATTCGCCAGGTTGCGGTCGATGGCGACTTCTTCGCGCAGTTTCTGAAGACGGATGCCGGTGCTGCTCGCGTTCGTTTTCTTGGCGGTGAAACTGTAGGCTCCACAGCCGATTCCAGCGAGCGAGCCTTTGATGGCGTGCTTCTCGACAAATATGGAGCGCCGGTCTCTTACCGCGTCATCACCGACAGATCGGCCGGGAAATACCAGGATGTCCCCGCCTCCGATATACTCCACTTCCGACATGTGCGGCGCTCGGGCTACCCACGCGGTGTCTCATGGTTGCATAACGCCATCGTGAATTGCCACGATCTTCTGGAGTATCTCGCCTACGAAAAAGGCTCTGCCAAAGCAGGCGCTCAAATTGCGTTTGCCATCACCAGCAATGAAGCCGTCCGCCTCGGCGGCGGCCTCTCCAGCCTTCAAAGTGGTGATGTTGTCCCGCAGGACATCACCACCGAGACCCTTTACAACGGCACACTAATCCCCAAGCTCCGCCCCGGCGAATCCATTCAGAGTTTCAAAAACGAGCACCCCGGAACTTCCTTCGAGCCTTTCATCAATACAATCATGGGCGAGATCGCTCGAGGCATCGGCCTTCCGCCCGAGGCTATCATGCTTACGACTGGAGCCGCAGGCACCGAGTTTCGAGGCATCTTGGAGATTGCGCAGAATTTCCTTGAGCGCTTGCAGCAAATGCTCGTCGATCAATTTTGCAGGCCGTTTTGGAAATACTGGGTGTGGCACGAGATCCAGTCGGGCCGACTTCCTTACCCAGGAGACGATTGGTGGCGTTGCTCCTTCCGCGCTCCAAAGAAAATCACCGTCGATAACGGCAGGGATGGCAGGTTGTATGCCCAACTCCTCGATAGTGGCTATATGTCGTGGGAATACTACTGCGACATCCATGGCATCAATTCCGTGGAAACCGAAGACGCCATCATCTCTGGCTACCTCCGCCGCCAGGAGAAATGCGCAGCCCTTGGCCTCAACCCCGCCGATGTCTTCCCCTCGCATGAAGTCGCCCGCACTTCAGCCCAAGTCTGAGCACCTTCCGTTTCTGAACGCCCTGCGCGCCAAGCTCGGGCGTCCACTCTACAGCGTGCCGCCTGCTCCGCAGCCTAAGCCAGAGCCACCCGTGCAACTCAACTTGGCCGACTACATCCGCCACCGCAAATATGCAAATACGTAGGACGAGAGGTCGCAAAGCTATCCACCTCCAGACATCCGCTGGCTGCCTTGAGTTGCGTGAGTCTGCCTGGTGCGCGCGGTTGGGCGCGGACATGGAGCGCGCCGAGGCTTATTTCTGGAGCCGCACCGCCGAGCGGCGTGAGATTCAGCAGAGATACCAGGTCGCCAAGCACCGCTTCGGCACCGACTCGTTTTTCTTTGGAAAATCCAGCCCCGCCTTTTGACATGCCACCGGAGGCGTGAACTCCTGGTATGCCCTTTCTTACAAACCTGCGCTCAAGCAAACCGAAATCTCCATTTTCGATGAGATCGGAATGTTTGGCGTCTCTGCCAAGCAATTCATCGGCGATTTGCAAGCTGTCCCTGCCGACCACTCCATACTCCTCAAGATTCACAGCCCTGGCGGAGAGGTGTTCGACGGCAATGCCATCTTCACAGCGCTCCAGCGGAGAGGAAATGTAGAGGTCCAGATCGAGGGCATTGCGGCCAGTATGGCCACGGTCATCAGCCTGGCAGGTAGCCCCGTGAGAATGGCTGAAAATGGTTTTTACATGATTCACAATCCCTGGGGATCCGCCGTTGGCGACTCCTCCGAGATGCGCAAGCAGGCCGAGCTTCTCGACCGCATCCGGCAAAACATGGTGAACGCCTACGCCGCGAAGTCCGGCCAAGAGCCAGCGCTCATTGAGCAGTGGATGGATGCCGAGACCTGGTTCACCGCCGAGCAGGCGCAGGCCGCCGGTTTTGTGGATGAGATCACCGACGGCATGGCTCTCGCAGCCTCCGCAAATTTCCGCGCCCTGGCGAAGTATCGCAACGCTCCCGCCGATTTGACAGCCCGCGCCCTGCAAATGGAAAATCCATCCGAACCCGAAATCATCGCCGAAGAGCCAGCGCTCACCGAGACCCCCGAGGCCACCGTCGTGAGCGAATCCGCTCCCGTTGAGCAACCCGCCGGCGAGGAAGAAACCCAAAAGCCCGTCACCGAAGAGCCTGCCGCTCCCGTGGCACTCGCCGCCGCCGACTCCATCCTGGCAAAATACAACGCTATCTCCGCCGAGCGCGACTCGCTCCGAGCCGAGCTCGTCGCCGCCAAGGGCCAACTTTCCCGCGAACGCGAAGCCCTTGCCCGCCTTGAGGCCAGCCTCGGCTTGGCTCCCGCCCGCGTCGTCCCGCTCATCGAAAATGCCGCTCCAGAAGCCGCCGATCCCGTGGCCGAGTATCTCGCCGCCATCGAGTCCGGCGACCGCAAAGCCGCATCCACCCTATTTGCCAAGCACAAGGCCGCCATCTGGGCGCACCGCAATAAAGTTTCCAAAGCGTAAGCCGAGGAGAACCCGACACCAACAACCAAAACCACCACCAAAATGCCCAATACATTCGATTCATCCTTGGTTGCGGATTCTATCTCCGCACAAACCAAAACCATCCTTAGCAAGCGCCTCAGCGCTCTCAACCTCTTCGCTTCGGATTTCTCCTCCGATGTTAAGAAGCCAAAAGACACGGTCCATGTTGCCATTGCCTCTGCGACTGCTGCCACATCGGTGAACCCCACCACATTCAACAGCATCGGCGGAACGACACTCGGCAAAGCCAGTGTCACTCTTGACCATGTTTATCAGCCATTTGGTTTGAGCTACAGCGACCTCCAATCCGCACACCGCTTGGAGCGCCTCATCCAGATCAATCTCGACGCCATTGCCGACAAAATCTGGCTGCTCGCCACTGCCCCTGTGACCGTTGCCAATTTCGGCGCCGCCACCGTCACCTCTGCCGAGTCCGGCATCAACGCAAACTCTGGCGCTCTTCCCAAGCTCTGGGCAGCCGTCCACAAGAGCATGCGCAAAGGCCTCGTGGTCTCGCCCGTCATCTACTCGAATCTCATCCCGACTAGCACCACAGCGCTGAACCTCGGTGATGGAGCTTACGGCTTCGAGAACGGGGTTCACTACGCCACCGTATTCGGCGGCCAGGCTAACCTCAAAGGGTTCGCCTGCTCACCCGAAGCGCTCGTCATGGCCGCCGCCGTTCCTGCTCTTGCGGATAACGACTACATGATATCCGACTCGGTCACTCTCGACGAGATCGGCCTCACCGTGGCCTACAATGTCTACAGCGACAAAACTACTCGCTCGCTCATCGCATCCCTGGAAGTGATGTTCGGAGCCGCCGCTGGCCTCACTGACGGCACGATGTCCCTCATCGTCCCAGCCGCCTAATCCCGCATCCCGCACCCGCAAACGCCCGACCGGTTAGCCTTTTCCGGTCGGGCGTTCTGCTTTTGACACCCCTGCACAGGCATGTCGCCTGCGCAAAAAGACCACCTCGAAAACCTAGCTGCCACGGCGCGCAATACGCTCCTCGGCAAGCCTGCTACCTTTCGCGGGCAGAGCATCCGCGTCGGCCTGTCCGCCATCGCCATCGGTCTTGATCTCGAGACCGGCGGCCTGCGCCAAGGCGGCGAATTCACCGCACGCTTTCTGGCCTCGTCCGTGCAATCCGCTCCCCGCCGTGGCGAGCAGCTTTTGATCGATGGCAAGACCTACACCATTGCCACCGTGCGCGAGCAGACCGGCACGCCGTTTGAGTTCGTCACCACCATCGTTCCAGGCTCCTCACTATGACTCTTGAAATCCAAAATGCGGTTGCAAATTACCTGCACGACCTTCCCGAGTTGGAGGGCGTAGCCATTCACACAGCCACCGATGATAAAGAAATCCCCGGAGACATGCCGGTTGTTGTCGTCTCGTGTGATAACGCGAACAGCACTGTTGCTGGCCTTTACAGAGCCACCGTGCAGATCACGCTTTCAACGCCTGCCGTCATTGAGGATTCGCTGGAAATGCACCGCTCGCTTGCTGCCTCGCTTCGCGCTGGTGCGAACCTCTCGGGCGTCTCGGCATTTTTTCCACAAGCGCTCGCGTTCAGCGGGCGGCATCTCACAAGTTGGTCGGAGGCGAGGGAAAATGACCGCCTGCACACGACGGCCGAGATTGTGATCGGTGTCCGAGAAATTTGACAACTGAAACAAGGCAAATGAGCGAGCTTCTTGAAAAACTCACCGCCCTTGTCGAAGAGGCAAACGCTGCCGGAGCCTTTGCAAGCATCGGCTCTGTGCCAGTCGCAGGCGGCACGAAGAAGGAAATTTATTTTACGCTGGTCGTCCCAGCCGAACCCACCACCACCGAATAACCATGGCCTTTGCAACGATTGATCTTTTTGGCGTCACAGACCCGGCTTCGGGTTTCGTTCAAGAAACGACGAAAACCGAATCTGCCGAGATTGCAACCGTGCGTGATACGAGTGGCGTGACAAAACTCGCCGTGCTGAAAGGCGTGACCACCACAGAAATCGTGATCAAGGGCAAGGGAAGCTACGCTCCGGCCGTTACGGCTAATGCAAATGTGACCGGCACAGCTGTCATCACCTCGGCAAAAACCTCCGAATCCGCCGAGGATTTCCCTGACTACGAAGTCACCTATCAACAATTTGCCTCGAACTGACCTATGGCCGCACCAACCGCAATCGGAATAAATTTAGTTACACACACCACTGCGCAAAGCGTGGAAGTCACTTCACAAGGCGAGGTTTCGATCCTAGTGGACAAGGCAGGGAAATACTCAAAAGCCGCCGTATTCGACCCCAAGTTTTCTTTCACCGTGTCCGGCAAGGGGGCGGTCTGCCCTGTATCAATAAATGCCGCAGGCACTGGCAAACCCTCCGGCGTCACGGGCAAAGTCATCATCAACTCAATCAAAAACCAGACGAACAATGACGACTGGGAGTCTTGGGAATACTCGGGAGAAGCCTTCCCGTCAGCTACCTAACCGCGCACAAGCGCCCGCTCGCAGACCGGCCGTCTGCCTACCGATCACATTATGAAATCAGGAGACAGCTACCACTACATCACCGAGTTTTGCCTCGGTGAAAAAAACGCCGATGGCCGCGTGCGCTACGGCAACAACCCGCTCAACGCGGCAAATACCCGGCTCATTGCCGACGCGCTCACCAGCGGATTCCGGCTCGTAGACTCCGGTGGATTCCGCGACACCGTTGAACAGACGGAGAAGGGACCGCTTCGCAAAGTTGAGTGGTTTATCGACGGCTCCAGCAAAGGGCTTTTTGTGACAGCAGAAGGCCGAGAGGAAATTGACTTCGAAGAATTCCGCAGCCGCTACGAGAGCGAGCAGTGGTGCCTCGAGCACTCACACCACCCGATTGCGTTTATGCGGTGGAGCGCCCGCCACCTCTCCGAGCTGCGTGACAAGATTCGCGCCATGACTCCCGCTGCCGTGCTCCGACGCGGCAACCGCATGGTCACGATCCCCGCCGAGCTTCCCCAGGACAAAAAAGAAAAACTCCTCTCCTACCTCAAATGATCGACCCAAAATCCGACTATATGTTTCTCAGCCCCGACATGCTTGAGGTCGCCGGGCTAAAAATGCGGCCATTCAGTATTGGCTCATTCCACCTCATGCAGCGCCTTGGGATTACCATCGATGGGACGCTCTCCGAGGCCGACCAGATGCGCAACCTCGCCGCCGTCGCTTGGCTACAAAGCGCACCGATTGCCGACGTCCTGCGCGCCGTGCACACAGGCAAATCGGATGAAGCCATCGACGCTTTTATGTTCTCGATCGACCTCTCCCGAGTGGGTGAACTCAGCGCCGAGCTGAACCGAATCGGGGAGCAAGTAAGCGCAGCATCCTTCAGCGTCGAATCCAAGCCCGGAGAGAAAGAGGAAAACATCCCCCCAAACTAATTGAGCCAGGGCAGGCCGCCTCGATGGTCTTCACCCTGGCCCGAGAAACCGCATGGCCCGAACACTACATACTATGGGAACTTCCACTGCACCGCGCGCTGGCCTACCAACACGCCGCCCTGCGCGCGCATGGCGTCTGGACCGTCAAGCCCTCCGCCCCGGCCGAGCACGACCTCGCCTCGCTTTTGACTTCGCTGCCAACTATTGACGAGGACGACGAATAAAATGCCAGCGCCCACCATAAAAATCGACGACGCGAAGATGCTTAGCAAGATGCGTAAATACGAGCAAGTCGTGGGCAAGGAAGTTCGCCAACTTGTCCATAACGCCGGGCGGCTCTGCGCCGTTGAACTTGCAAAAAACACAGCGCCCAAAGGGGCTAACGTAGCAGCAAAAAAACGAGGTGAAAAAAAGATCACAAGAAATCTTCGTAGTATTTTTACAATCGTAAATCCCGCTTGGTGGCGGGCCGTTATGAATATGGGCAAAGAAGGGCGCGAAGTGCTTGTCCACACAAAGTCGAGCATCGTATGGGCGCGTGACACACAGGAAACGATTGCAAGCGCTGAGTCAGCTAAAACATTTCATAAAAAAAACCGCTCTCCTGACGGGACGACTAAAGCGCTCAAAATGCTGGATCGCGGAATTATCAAGCAAGCCGCCTATCGGAAATATCTAAAGGAAACGCTAAAAAAAGTCGGTCTTGCAAAAGCAGGGTGGGGCATTGCGGCTGCCGCATGCAAAGCCGATACGCGCCAACCATTGCGCGGCATTCCAGCGTGGGTGCGGCGAAACATGGCACAAGCAAAAGGGTCTATAAACGACCGTAAAGCCACAGGCTTTTCTTGGGAAATCAAACTCAAAAACGGCGTCCGCTACGCTCGAGAAACTCTTTCCGGAAACGGCCAATCCTTTGCGGTCAACCTCGCCCGTCGAAAATTTTTCAGCATGATGAACCACGCAATTCGCAAGCAGAAAACCAAGGAGGCGGGCCTCCAACAATAATATGGCCGACGTAACAGTCACACTGGGAGCCAAGGATACAGGTCTTCAGACCGCGATAAAAAAAGCTCAGACATCCGTCGCATCCCTCAAACCCGCCATGGTCGGCGTGGCCGCTGCGGGTGCCGCCGCATTTGCCGCGCTGGGCGTGGCTGCCGTAGGCGTGAAGAAAGCCCTCGATCTAGGCGGCGCTCTCTCCGACATCGCGGGGCAGACCGGCATGACAACTGGCAAAGTCATGCTCCTGCAAACCGCATTTGACCAAGCGGGGATCGGTGCTGGAGAAGTGGGGAAGACCATTAACAAGATGCAAAAAGCGCTGGCTGATGCTGCTGGTGGGAGCGGTCCCGCAGCAGATGCCCTGGCTCGTGTGGGATTGTCCGCTGAAGAACTTTCCAGCATGTCTCCTGACGAGGCTTTCAAGAAGATCGGCGAAGCGATCAATGGCATTGAGAACCCAACAGCCCGAGCCGCCACCGCCATGGAAATCTTCGGCAAAAGCGGAGGCAAGATGCTCACGCTATTCGGCGACTCTGGCGCGCTGGCAACTGCTGCGGACACGCTCGGGTCGCAGGCTGGCGTCATGGACAAAAATGCCGCTGTTTTCGACCGCGTCTCCGATCTTCTCAATGGAGCCAGCACCAAGCTCCAAGGTGTCTTTGTCGGCATGGCAGAGTCCATCGCCCCCGCGATCCTGCCGCTCGTGGAAGAGTTCAACAAAATGGACTTCACCGCACTTGGCCAGCAGATCGGGAGCGCAGCCGCCATGTTTATCACCGCCATGACAGATGGCTCGATCTGGTCGATCATGGGCGACTCGATAAAAATCTCGCTGGGGAATGCTGTGAATTTCCTTTGGGCTAGCCTGCAAGGAATCATGGCTGCACTCGGCGCGCTCCTGCCCGAGTTGATGCAGAATGCCGTCACAATGTTTGGCTTCGTGACAAAGCCGGATTTCTGGAAGGGCATGCTGGATGCGTTGATTGGCGCTGCTCAAGCGTTTGGAGCAAAGCTACTGGGTATCATTGCCGAGGCTCTGTCGCTGTTTTCAAAAATCCCTGGCCTCGCCGGCATGCTTGAAAAACCAATGGCGGCAATCAAAGGAGCTGGCCAATCTCTCCAAGGCAGCGCCGACTCCAATCTCGCCTCTGGAGCCGACAAGCTCACGCCGTTCATGGACGCCGCCAAGCAACGCATCGGCGCGACACTCGCCGCCGCAGGAAATGGATTCCAGCAAGGTTTCGACGGAGCCAGTAGTGCCGTGGATGTTTCCGGCGTGCAGGCCAATCTGGACGAAACTTTTGCCCGCCTCGGGACTACCGTGGAATCTCTCAAAACCAAAGCCCAAGCCGCCCTGCCAGCTATTAACACACCAGGAGGCACCAAGCTCCCGGCACTCGGCAACTTTGGCGGGGAGGCCGACCAAGGTAAACAAGCCTCCAATCAGCCACTCTTTGCCAGCAGCCTGGCAAAGATCGGTGGTGGCGGCGGCATTGCCGGTGCGCCCACCGCGCTGCTCGATGAGACGCGCAAGCAAACCCAATTCCTCCGCCAGATTGCGGCTCGCATTGGCGGCAACTCAACCCCTGTCCTCGCTTAAACTATGGCCGTCGAAACCCGCCGCGAAAAAACCGTAAACAATCGCAACCGAGGCGTTACCACCGTGACGCTGGAAGAAATCGGCGCAACGACCGAAGACGCGATTGCAAAGCCGTCCGGCAGCAGTATTCGTAATGTCCGAAAATCTTTGGCCGATGGACGTGCCACTTTGCAATACGACATCGTGGATAGCACGGTCGGCGATACCTACTCCCTCACCGGCACGGCCTCCCAGGAGCCACTGGCTACTCATCCCTATTTTCAAGCTAACGGAAAATGGGCCGTCACAGACTCCGAGTGGAAGACATGGGATAAGTGGCAGAAAGAAGGCACCGACATCGCCACACAAACCCTCACGACTTACAGCACCGGCTTTCAAAAATTTATCGAACTCTATTTAAAAGGCTTCACGGATTACCTTCAGCCGCGCCTCACGTTGCGATTGGTAGACGCCAGCACGAGCGAACCGACCATCACTGAGCTTGGGAAAATTTCAGATCCGGCACGAGCACCAGGTTTAAGCGATGGATCAAACTGGCTCTTGACCGGCATTGATGCCTCGCCAGATGCAGATAACAACTGGGAAGTCTCACGCGAATACATCTCCTCCGGCCCCGGCGGGTGGAATGCCGACATCTACGGCACTTAGGCAATGGTTATTCCCACTTTCCAAAAAGGCGCGCCGCTTGCAGCCGCTGACCTGAACTTGGCCATGGACTCGGTGCGACGCGCTCGAGTCCTCCCAGGCGTCGGCATCAAACTCACCGAGACGGTCAATGGCACGGTGGTCTCGCTAAAGCCCCAGCGCTTGGCAGGCGGCGGCACTGTGGAAAACATATTCCCGTGGCAAATTTACAACAGCCCATATCTCGGCACAGGTAGCGCGCCAGAGGATCAGAAGTTAAAAGTAAAAGTTCGGCAAGGAATTATCAATAATAGGATACAAGGCAACCTCAACGAAGAGTTTGTTTGCTCTGAATCTTGCAACTTTTACGCCGAGGCGACATTGACCTATTCCGAAGACGGCGGCTATGCCAGCGTGGTTTCTCATGTGGTGAAAAAAGGCACGACCCCCGCAGCAGAAACAGGTTTGCGACCTGCAAAAGTCTATCTCACGATTGGAAATGTGGTGGTAGTGGATGACGCAATCACGCAGATTTTTCAGGTGATTCGAGGCTATGTCTCAGGAGCAATGGTCATGGGCGCTTACAACTGCACCAGTCAATCTCGCCAGTGGGCGTGGTTTGCTCCATCCACAGAGTCTTAAAAAATGCCGGAATGCAACGATCCTGACCGCACGCTGCCGTGCGCCGAATGCTGTCCGGGGTTTGCTTTTGAAGTTGAAACAAAAATAATCTCCGCCGAGGCGGTTATGTATGGGTTTCAAGAATTTCAACCCACAGGATGTGCGGCGAAATTTTACCTTAATAAAACATTTAGTTCTTCTTCTGGGGGTGCAAACACAAATGTAACGACCGACCCTCAGAGCGGTTGCGTAAAAGTAGTCTATGGCGATGGAGCCGAGGCGGAAGGTGATATTTCTCCCTGGCTTCCAGTAAACTTTGGCGGTTTTGATATAGTCACAACTCCAACATCTCAGACTTACACGGCAAAAGCTCCGCCACAGGGAGGCACATGGACTTTCACAATTCAACTCAGCAACGAGCACACACCCGCGCAGCTTCTTTCAACAGTAGAAAGCCGGATTCAAAGCACTGTATGCGATTTTGAATCCATCGAATTTGGTGAAAATCGCAAGGTAGAGTATGTAAGACTTGCGCCAAATCCTCCCATACCCGGAGGGCAACATTGCTACGAAGCCACCTACGAACTCCAATGCCACGACGCGGGGTTTAATTTTAATCGTTCAGCGAACAAAGCCTCTGCGTCGGCTCAAAAAATGCAATACCGAATCGTCGTAGAACGGCCCATCGGTTACTGCTCTAATGACGGTCCGGTAATCGTAAAGTGGCGGCAGCGCACCAGAGTTTTCACTCGTGAGGAATGCGCGATTGTAGGCGAGCCCGAAACAACCTACGAGGATTTTGAAGAATCAATTACTTTTCCTGAAGGAGAACCAGAAGAAGGTTTTCTTGTCCTTTACGGACGCTCAGAAACATACTTCATCGATGTGCCTGCTGAAATCGACACGGTTGTCGATGTGGTCGGCCTGCCAGCGCGCGCTTCAGCCACAGTGGGGTTGTCCTACAAATCGGCCAGCATCACAAAATTTGGCTTTCCCGCTTTTACACAATCTTCGAACGCGCCTCGTTTTTTTAAAAAAGCCGAAGTGACCGGGCAATTTGCAGGGTGCCCAGAGCTGAACATCGATCCGAGGAATTACGGCAATACCTTTACGGCTAACTCGCCGCTTTATTGGCAACTGTTAGCAATTCAAAGCGAGCGATTTGGTTTTATTGAAAATGTTTTCTGCCCAACCTATTATCCTATTTTTAGGCAATTCCCAGATCGATGGGAAGTATACGCCAGCGAAATGAATCTCCCGCCATTAGTCGAAGAGACTGAAACCAAACGAGTCTGGAAATCCGTCATCAAGTGTGGCGGGCAAGATGTCGAGCATAAGATCGAAGTCAACCTAAGCGACGAAGTCACAAGCGGGACTCTACAGTCGGAACTAAACGAATATCTGGCTTCCGAATCCACCTACTCAGCTGGCTATTTTGAAAACAGCGCAACGGAACACGACCTGTATATCTCCAAAACAAAATCAGCCGAATTGTTTGTGAGCCTGAGTATTCCTTACGCTTTTTCAGATGCTCAAAGTTTTGATGCCGTGGTGAGAAAACGAACCACAAATACGCTCACCGGAGAAATGTCAGTGGTTCAGGAAAAGTTCAAATTCGATTTTGCCGCTGGAGAAACCTACAAAGAACAAACAACCGACATCTCAGCTCCATCGAGCAATACGCGCATCGAATACAAGGTCTTTGAGGAAGACCAAGCGACTCACAATTTGTTCACCCTTTCGGGAGTCGATGTGCAGTGGGCAAGAAAAATGAATGTGCCACTCAACCCCAAGACAGGATGGGAGCTATAACCTCGAGCGCCACTATGCAAATCCGATTGCAGGCGTGCAAAAGCTGCAAAGACTATGTCACCTGCAAAACCGCAAACCAAATTGCAAAGCCAGATTTAAGCTGCCCCCTGCCAGAGCCAAAGTGGACCGCAGAAAAAAACACATTCTTGGATCAGCTCAGCAGCTTTGGCCAATCTGTAGTCAACTGGACCGCCTCCGGCCTACCTACCACACCGCCAGAAATGCTCGCCGCCCGCGAAGCCACCTGCCACGCCTGTCCAGAGTGGGACGCCGCCGCAATGGGTGGAACAGGACGATGTCGCATTTGCAAATGCTCAACTTGGGCAAAGCTCCGCATGGCCACCGAGCGCTGTCCACTCGGCAAGTGGGAGCCCGTCCTTCCCGCTCCGTCCCGCTCCTGATGCGGTGATTTGACACCCTGCCGCAGGCAGCGGCATGAAACTTTTCATCGACATCTCGACCCGGCGTTTCGTCAAGAGCGCAGCCAGCAGTGCCGCGCTGCCGACGCTGGTGTTGAAGCGCCGCGACATCATGCCGGTGGAGGTCATCTTCGTGCAGCGCGGAGCCGCAGTCGCCACGCCATCAGGCGCCAGCATCCGCGTTGCGCTGAAGAGCAAATTTTCAGACGCCAATTTCCTCGCCATCGCCGACAGCGGCACGCTCGATCTCTACACGCAGCCGGTCGAAGACCTCTTCCCCGGCAGCACCGCCAGCGCCGATGCCCTCCTCGAAGTGCGCTACACGCGAACAGGCGAGGCAACCCGCACGGCGACCCTCGGCATCGAGATCCAGAACTCGGTCATCCTCGGCACGGAAGGCACGCCCGCAGCCGTGCCAGACGGCAAGGCCACCCAGGCCGAAGCCACCGCAGGCACCTCGAACGAAAAGTGGATGACCCCGCTGCGGACCGCGCAAGCCATTGCAGTGCTCGCTCCTCCTCCCACATGGGCCAGCGTGCTCAACAAGCCTGCCACTTTTGCGCCATCGGCCCACACGCACCTTAAGAGCGAGATCACCGGCCTGAATGCCGACCTCGCCTTCCTTGCAACCGCAGACACCGCGCTCGGCCAGCGCATCGATTTCCTCGCTGCAAATCTGGACCCTGCCGCGCTCGATTCGATCGCCGAAGCCGCCGCCAGCATCGGTAGCCTCCACACCCAGATCAACGGCAAGGCCACAGCCGCCCAAGGTGCCAAGGCCGACACCGCTCTCCAGCCACAGCCCGTCGATTACCGAGGATCCTACAACAACGGGGCAGACTACTTCCCAGGACAAGTTGTAAGCTACAGCGGCGCACTCTACATCCGCACTGGCGAACCAAATCCCGGCTATCCTCCAGGAACCAGCTACTGGGCCGAATTCGATCCCGCCGCATCGCCAGCATTCAAACTTTGGGTTGAGCTTTCCAAAGCCGACACCATCCACACGCACACGGCAAGCGACATCACCGACTTTGCCTCTGCCGTCGTGGAAGTCTCACCCCCTGTTGATTGGTCGAGCCTCACAGGCAAACCCGCAACCTTTGCGCCATCCGCTCACACCCACCCAGCGACAGCGATCACGGGACTCTCAGACTACATCATCGCCAGCGCGCCCGGCATCTCGATCGTCACGACCACCCACATCGCGGACGGATTGACGGACACTTACTCCGTAAGCGGCCTCGCCAGTGCAGACCCATCGCATGTCCTCGTGTCGCTGAACGGCGTCACGCAGTCGCCCGGCACCGACTACATGGTCAACTTTGCCACCGGCAAGATCATCTTCGACGACTATCCATCCGCCGGACAGCAGATCGTTTTCACCGCCCTCGGCCTCCGCACCGTTGAGCGCCCGATCGACCCCACGCTCTACATCTACGCCTTCGACCAAAGCGCCAACGGCCTCACCACCTACAGCGGGCGCCTGCTAAACGCGAACCGCCCCGCCGCGCCAGCTCTGCCAGAAACCGCCACAAGCTGGACTATCCGCCGCACCACGCTCAACGCCGCCGGGCGAGTGCTCGCCACCGCCACCGCCACCGGATCGTGGCTCAACCGGGAGACATTGGCCTACGCATGACGACGATCACCGAATCCAACATTTCCCAGCAGCTCGATCTCTCGAACTTCACGCTCGTCCTGCCCGAAGAGACGAACGCCATCGTCGAGTATCCAAACCGCTCTGCCTTTCCCAGCACCGGCCGCACGAAGCGCCTCTACGTCGCGCTCGATACGGGCCTCCCTTGGCGGTGGAGCGAAGCCGCGAGCAGTTACGCACTCCTCCTGCCGGTCATCGATGCTGGAACTTTTTGACAATCTCCCACCCAGAGTAACCCAAACAACCAACACCTAAAACAAAATGGCCAATCCCATCCTCAAAATCAAACGCGGTTCCGGCACGCCGGTCTCGCTTCAAGTCGGCGAAGTTGCATTCGACACGACAAACAAATCCTTTTTCATCGGCACAGCCGAAGGCGTCCTGCCAATCGGCGGCGAGCATGTCTTCGCTAAGAAGACCTTCGTTTCTGACGCCGTAGCAGCCGAGGCACTCCTGCGTTCCAGCGCGGATTCGACACTCACCACAAATCTGAATTCGGAAATTTCACGGGCCACCGCCGATGAAGGCGTCATCGCAGCCAACCTCGCTCAAGAGCTTCTCGACCGCGCCGCCGCTGTTTCAGCCGAGGCATCCTCACGCGTGTCCGGTGACAATGCGTTGGACGCAAAGATCACCACTGAGAAAAATCGTGTGGACGCCATCCTGTCAGCCGCAGGGGCAAATTCCGATTCTTTCGCGGAAATCGTCTCGCTCATCAATTCGGTCGACGCCACGAACGATCAAGCCTTCGCAGGTTATGTAACCTCCAACAACGCCGCCCTCGCTTCCGAGATCAGCACCCGTGGGGCCAACGACACAGCTTTGGGCCTTCGAATCGATGGTGTCGTTTCAGCGGCCACCTCGCTCACAACACGAGTTTCTGCCGCAGAGGCGGATATCGTTAGCAATGCTTCTGCAATCAGCGCCGAAGTCACAAACCGCCAGACAGCTATCAGCGGCGAGCAGACTGCCAGAGCCGCAGCCACCACCACACTGACCACCCGTGTGGCGAACGAGGAATCCGCCCGTGCGACCAGCGACACATCGTTGTCGAACCGCATCACCACTCTCGAGAACGTCAGCAGCTCCAGCCGCTTGACCGAACTCGAGAGCGACGTGGCCGACCACGAAAGCCGTATCTCCGTGCTCGAGACAGTCATCGACGGCGGCACCTACTAAGCACCGCAACTACTCCCCGGCGGGGCGCTACATAGCGCCTCGCCAAGCGGGGGGAGTTTAAAAAATCCGCTGAATAAAAAAGGCCAATGCCAAATCCCATCATCAAGCCCAAATCCTCGAGCGTAGCGTCGAAAGTGCCTGCCTCTTCAGACCTGGCACTTGGAGAAATTTGTGTGAACCACACAGACAGGCGGCTCTATTCGCGCAACCCCAGCACTGGCGAAGTCTACAAACTCGCGGGAGCCAAAGACGCCCCCGATCGCGTCTGGGCCTTCGACCTATCCGCCGACGGCACCTCCACCTTCCTCGGCTTTCTCCTGTATTCAGAATTTCCCAACACCGGCAGCGTCTATGACGCCGAAGGATGGGAGATCGTCCGAACCATCTTCACTTCAGCAGGCACAACATCATCCGAATCCAGCGCCACCGGCGCGTGGTCTTCCAAAGAAACCCTTTCATACAGCTAAAACATGATCGCAAACGCACTCCCTCGCTCGCTCACCGCAGGCTCAGTTGACAACGCCATCCTCCGCGCCGACGGCACGGGTGGGACCATACTGCAAAACTCCGACATTGTAATCGACGACGCTAGCACAACCACTCAAGCAAATGTTGCCATAACGAACCAGCACTCTGCACAGGCCAACTCCGCGCTCGTCCTCACGCCGAAAGGCACGGGTGCGCTGATTGCAGGGCCGAAGCCAAATGGCGCAGCAAGCGGCGGGAATGCGAGGGGAGCAAATGCAGTTGATTTACAACTTTCACGCACGCTTGCAACGGAAGTAGCCAGCAATCAATACTCGGTAATTTGTGGAGGGTATCGAAATACAGCAAGCGGAGTGAACTCTTTCATTGGTGGAGGATTTAAATCATTAGCTTCAGGTTCAAATTCCGTTATATGTGGTGGTGGAAGCGCTGCTGGAGGAGTTGGAAACACTTGCTCCAGCGATTATGGGTTTGTTGGAAGTGGAGTTTTAAATATTGCTGCAAATTTAGCAAGCGCAGTAGTTGGAGGAAGAGATAATCAAGCGTCGAACGATTTTGTTTTTATAGGTTGTGGAGATGATAACAGAGCGACAGGAAATCTTTCATCAATTTTAGGTGGATATAGGGCGTTGTCTGACAGGTATTCTATGCAATCCCATGCAGCGGGTCAATTCGCAGTTCGCGGCGACGCCCAACGCGCAAGGTTTGTCCTTCGCTGCAAAACTACTACGAACTCCGCAGTCGAGCTTTTTTTGGACGGAAGCAGCACCCGCCTCACGATCCCGTCTGGCAAGGTTCTGGCTCTGACAATCAACATCTGTGGCATTAGTAGCACCGGAGGAGCAGTCGCGCATTACATGCGGCAGTATGCGCTCAAGAATGTTGCAGCCACCACAAGCGAGGTTTACGCGCCAGTCACCATCGGCACAGACAACGCCGCTGGAACATCCATCGCGCTCTCCGCGAGCGATGCGTCAGACGCCCTCATCGTCAGCGTAACCGGCACAGCGTCCACAATCTGGCGCTGGGTGGCCTCGGTCGATGCCGTCGAAATCGCCTTCGGAAACTAACCAAAAACCACACCATGAGAACATACGGACTTATATTTGCAGACGGACGCAAGGAACTCGCCAGCATCGTGCTGGACGCAAACGACGAACCACGCATCGATACCATTCGCCCCTATCCTTGCCCGGAAGATTGGGTCGATCCGCAGATCGTCCCCCTCGTCAAAATCGAGCAACCCGAAAACGGCAACTGGGAACCAAACCTCGTCTGGTTTGCCGACCGCGTAGAGCGCCAGTGGATTCCAGCCAACTAACCAAACACGACTAATATGCCAAACGAACTTAACATCGCCCTCGCCACCACCGGCCTCACCGTCACCGCCCAACGCTACCAAGCCGGAGCCGCCGTCGGCTCCGCCATCTCCTGCCCGGAAACAGGCTCGACAGGTTTTTACAGCGGCAACATGACTGGCGCAGCCGGAACATACCAAGTCGCCTTCCTCGCATCTGGAGCCAATGTCGGCAGCGGCAGCATTGTTTGGAGCGGCACCGCCGAAGTGCCAGCAAGCACCTTTAACCCTGCAAGCGACACCGTGGCAACGGTCACGACATTGACCAACGCGCCAACCGTGCCTACGCCGAGCCAGATAGCCAGCCAAGTGAGAACGGAATTGGCCACAGAATTGGCCCGCGTGGACGTTGCCACAAGCACCCGCCTTGCAGGCAGCGCCTACACCGCACCAGCAAACTCCGATATCGCGGCCATCAAGAGCAAAACCGACAACCTGCCGAGCGATCCTGCTGACCAAAGCCTCGTCGAAGCCGCGATTTCAGCGATTTCGATTCCAACACCAGCCAGCGCTTCAGCCATCGCCTCTGCCGTTTGGGCAGCAGCAGACAAAACAGGTTACTCACTCACCAGCGCCGAGCGCACTGCCATTGCAACCGCAGTTGAGTCATCAATACTCAACGAAGGTGACGGCCAAGCCGTGCTCAACGCCATCGTCGGAGCGATTGGCAACAGCAATGTGGATCAAGTCGCCATTGTTGCCGCGATCCGCAGCGACCTTGAGCGCACCGGCGGCAAGATCGACAGCATCCCGACATCTTCGGCTCCATCCGCATCAACAGTGGCCGGAGCTGTGCGAACAGAACTCGCAACAGAACTCGGGCGCATTGATGCCTCGGTGAGCAGCCGCCTCGCGCCATCCGGCACGCTTGCGACCGTCACCAATCTGACCAACGCGCCCGCATCCGTCACGCCAAGCGACATATGGAGCCACGCATCCCGCACGCTCACCACATCGAGCGGACCAACAGCCATTCAGATCAGGCAGGAGATCGACGCAAACTCCACGAAGTTGGATGCCTCCGTGAGTAGCCGCATGGCCGCAAGCGAAGCGTCGAAGATCGATTCGGTCAAAGCCAAGACCGACGCCCTCAACACCGAGCGCCTCGCCAATGTGGCCACCACGGCCATCGTCGGCAACCTCATCGCCCAAGCGAACAGCTAATGAGCGAGAGCGTCACCAAAACTCTGGACATTGCATCCCGGTGGGTCACTCCCATCGGGATACTTGTGGTAATAATTTTGCAAAGCCAATTCGTGTCCCGCAGTGAGTTTGAAGCAGCCTCCGAAAAACTCAGCGGGCGCGTTGAAAAAATTGAGGCCGTCTTGATTCGCATGGAGACCAACGCCGAAACCGACAAGCGCCACGACATTCTCCTCGCGGACCACGAAGGCAGGCTGAGAGCCATCGAGCGCCGATGACTTGGGACATACCAGCAATGGTCAAGACCGGCCTCGAGATACTCGATAAGGTCGTTCCCGATACCGAAGCGAAGCGAAAGGCACAAGAAGCCTGGCAACTCCGCGTGCTGGAAATAGCAGCCCAAGAAGCCACCCAGCAATCCGCAACAAATACAGCCGAAGCCAACCATCCATCCCTCTTTGTTTCGGGGTGGCGTCCTTTCGTGGGATGGGCCTGCGGGTTCGCTTTTGCGTGGATCTGTTTCGGACAACCGCTCTTTTCGTGGACCTATGTTTTGATCACAAAACAGCCCGCTCCAGTTGTCGAACTCCCGACCGAAATGCTCATGACAACCCTCCTAGGAATGCTCGGCCTCGGCACCCTCCGAACCCTCGAAAAAATCAAAGGAGTCAACGCCAAATGACCCTCGATGACCGCAGCGAGCGCAACCTCGCCACGCTCCATCCCGACATCCAGAAGCGCGTCGCTACTTTCATCAGCGCGGCAAAGAACCTCGCCCAGCCGCGCGGCCTCGATGTGCGCATCATCTCAGCGCTCCGTTCCTACGCGGAGCAAGACGCCATCTACGCGCAAGGCAGGAGCACGCCAGGCCGCATCGTCACCCACGCCCGTGCCGGCCACTCAAATCATAATTTCGGTCTATCCGTCGACATCGGCGTCTTCAAAGGCAAAGCCTACCTCGAAGACCACCCGCTCTACGACGAACTCGGCCCCCTTGGCGAAAGCCTCGGCCTCGAGTGGGGCGGCCGCTGGAAAAAGATCGTCGATAAACCCCATTACCAATTCCGCCCGCCATGGGCCACCGGCATGACCGAGTCCGAAATGCTCGCCAGCCTACGCCGGCGCGTGGCCGAAAAAGTAGACATCCTCGCCTAGTCTCTTTTGACAGGCGCCACCAACATTGTGAGCCGCAAGCCCAAAGCAAAAGCCACTCCGCCGCCAGACCGCACTGAAATCTTGTCCCAAGTCCGGCAGCTCCTCGCCGAACATTTTGATTGCGGCATCGTCATCGTCTCTTGGGAGGACAGCGCGGAGACATTTCACATGCACACCAAGCACGGCAACGAATACGCCTGCCGAAGCCTCGCAGGAGACGCCGAGTGCATCCTGTGGCCATTTGACGAAGACGACGAAGAAGAGGAGGCCGAAGCATGAAGGCCACTCTCGAATTCACCCTTCCCGAAGAACGCACCGAGCACATATGCGCGGTGAAGGGCATGGATACAATTTTAATACTGGACGACCTGCTTAACGAAATCCGCTCGTTCCTTAAACATGGAGGCGGCAAATTCCGGCAATGGCGTGGCGAAGCAGGTGACACGCATTCTGGGTGCGAGCACACGCTCGAAAAAGTCCGTTCCTACATTTGGGAACTCAGAAAAGATAACGAAATCCCTGACCTCCCATAAACCTACCATGACACCTGTAAAAAAATGGAAGCGATGGATGGCAGTCGGTTGCTCGCACGGCGAACTCATCTGCCCCGAAAGCCGCAAGGCCGTTCTGGATTTTGCCAAGAAATTTAAGCCGGACTTCAAAGCGCATCTCGGTGACTTCATTGACCTTGCCGCCATGCGCGGCGGCGTGTCCTCCAACGTAGACAGCAAGGACCGCGCGCGGAACATCGCCCAGGATGTCAGCGAAGGCATTTCATTCCTCTACGAATTTGCACCAAATGTGATCATGCTCGGCAACCACGAAGCCAGACTGAGCCTCATGTCGGATTCGCCAAACGCCGTTCACGCGCACGCCGCTCAGACCGTGCTGAACGAACTCGGTGACTGCGCCAAAAAGCTAAAAGCAAAAATATACCCATACCACAACAGCAAGGGCGTCCACCGCCTTGGAGACCTCGCCATGGTTCATGGTTATAGCTGCAATGTTTCTGCCATCCGTGACCATGCGGAGACATACGGCAAGGTTCTGATGGCGCACCTTCACCGCGTAGGCATCGAACGCGGCCGCCGTATCGATTCGCCTACAGGCTACTGCCTCGGAGCCATCTGCAATCTCGACATGGAATATAGCTCCAGCAGACGCGCCTCATTGGCTCACTCGGCCGGCTTCGCGTGGGGGTATTACACCGAAAACTCAACCAGCGTAAACTTATGCGAAAAACAAAAACATCAACCGTGGCTTCTGCCAATATAACCGACGCCTGGGCGAAGGTATTTGAAGACTCCAAAGTCGAAGACATTGAAGACCTGAAGCGCCAAGGCTGGCGGCATGTCTACGAACTTGCCGAGTCCTGCGGACGCGACCGCCAATACATGCAGCGAAAGCTCGAATCTGAAGTTCAAGCTGGAAGGTTTGAGCGCAAAAGCGCCAAGGTTGTCCGCAAAACTCAGGTAAGACAGTTATTATTTTTTCGGCCAAAAGGACAATAAACAGGGCAACGGCGGGCAACGGCCTTGTAAGTTGTTGATTTACAAACGCTCAGATTAGACTTAAAATCCCTTATTCCGAAAGGAGTGTGCGGGTTCGAGTCCCGCCGCCGGCACTGGGTGGGAGGGCTTCTTTGCCGCTGTGGGTGCTGGTCTGCGGGTTTTTGTTGTCGCTACTCTGTGCGATTTGTCAATACTTGCAAAAGCGTTTTTAGTTGAAGATTCGGGCAACACGGGCAACAGTTCGGGCAACACATGAAGGCTCGATATTTTGTCTCACCCAACGCATCTAGACCCGGAACTTGGAAGCTGGAGATTCCGGCGGCGGTTTCGGGCAACAGGATCAGGCGTTTTTTTGCGACGGAGGCGGAGGCTTGGGCGGCTGGGCCTTCGCTTTTGGAGACTCTTCAGAAGTCGGGAACGGATGGACTGCGGGAAAAGGATCAGGGTGGGCTTTCTATGAGATCCGCGCTGAGGGATTATGTTGCGACAAAGGCCAAATCCTCGGAGGAGCACAAATCAAAGGTCGAGAGGGTTTGCGGCAAGCTGCTGGAGGCTTTTAACGGTCCGGTTGCCAATGTGACGCCGATAAAGGCGGGCAAGTGGTTTGACGGCATCGAAGGATCACCGACGACACGGGCGGGGTGGCATCGCTACGCGAGCGGGTTCTTCGCGTGGTGCGTCGATATGGAGTTGATCGATCGGAATCCGCTGCGGAGGATTCGCCCGCCAAAGGCCGAGGCGAAGCGGTCGCTCGTCACAGCGGCAGAGATGGCGACGATCTTGGCCGAGGAGATGAGCGACGAGTTGCGAGCGTGGTTTCTACTGGGTGGATTTGCGGGGCTTCGGTCCATCGAGGTGCGGCGGATGCGCTGGGAAGATATTGACGCGGCACGGGGAGAGATCGAGGTGAGGCGGGAGGTTTCCAAACAATCCACCGGAATGCCGGAGCGCATCGTGGACTTCACCGAGCCGCTGACCAAGCGGGCGGCGTTTTTTCAAGACCATAAAAAGACAGGTTTGATTTTGCCACCGGCCTCTCTGCGAATTTATCAAGAGCGCCAGGCGCTCATCAGGAGGCTGCACGAGGCGGGCAAGGTGCCGTGGTCGCAGTTTCCAGAGAACGCTCTGAGGCATTCGTTCGCCACTTATCATTTGGGTCGTGGGCAGGATGCGGGAAAGACCGCTCACCAGCTTGGACACTCGACGACGGCCATGGTCAAAGGGGTCTACGCCGTGCCATCGCGCCGTGCGGACTGGCGGGCGTGGTGGGCCGTTTAGGGTTCTTCTGTTAGGTCGTGGATATTGGCTATCCAATCTTGCGGAAATCGTCCGTTGTAGCTGTTGAGGACCCACCAACGGAACGCTTGTGTGGTTTCAACACATCGGCAGCGGCATTCTGCGCTTTTCCCTTTTTCCAATCATTAATGATTTCCTGAATCAGCGCGGAAACGGTCAACCTTGACCCTCTATTTTCGCTCTCTTTTTGGGCTTCTTGAATAAGCCATTCGTGAAGTTTTGCAGGCAAAGAAACGCTGACTTTTTTGCACAAGGAATCTGATTTCATATTTCAATAGTAGCATAAATTACTACTAAAGCAAAAAAATATTTTCGCCCGCAAACCTAGTGTTTATGCGGATGTCAACTAAAAAATAACATTCACCCATGGGGTGATCTACTAATAAAATATTGCTACCGTTTACGACTTGGTAGTAAGAAATGCGCCATGCAAAACGCATTCGTAAAAACAAGCGTCAGTATGCCGAGCGACATGCTAAATTGGCTGAAGCAGACAGCCGCAGCGGAAGGCCGGATGCCGGTCTCCCGGATCATCGCTCAAGCCGTGAAAGAAAAAATGGATCGGCAAAAAAACAACAACACGAGGGCGTCGAAATGAAAGGCACGATGACCGTTCGCCAAGCCGCCGAGGAAACCGGAGCGCATAAAGAAACAATCCTTCGCCACATTCGGCGCGGAAGTTTCTCCGCCTGCAAGCCGCTCGCAAATAAAGGCGGCTGGCGGATTTTTCAGGCGTCATTCCAGAACTGGATGAGCGACCAGATCGGTGCGACCTCGAACCGGAGGCCAGCCAAATGAAGCCCGCCCGCCTCTACCTCTGCGAGGGCTACTGCCGCCTCACCGGACCCATCCGCTGGATGGTCGAAGCATCCGGGTTCGGCGACGCCCGAACCAAGTTTTTCATCAAGCACCGCGTGCAGGCCACGCATGTCTCCTTGGAGCGTTAATTTATGGAACACGAACAACTGCTAAGAAACATACAATTCGCGTGGGAGTTCATCCGCGCTATCGGGCCGGTTGCCATTTTGGCAGCGGCGACTTTCTGGGTTTCAACCTGGGGGGAGAAGGCACGATGAAATTCTGGGTAATCGAAACCGAGAGCCTGGACGGCAGCATGAAGGAAGTGCGCGGACCTTTCGACACGAGGGCCGCTGCCGAGGCGTGCATCCGCCGCGATTTTGAGGAGGTCTGGAACCAAAGCGAATCTCCGTTGTCTGACCGAGACGACGACTGGTCGGGAACTTGGCTCATCGTTGAACAGGTGGCCGAGGTGAAGCCGGTTGCAAAGACGACGCTCAAGACCGTGCTCGTGGAGGTGAAGGAATGAGCGCGTGGACCCATGTAGGCGAGGCCATGCCGGACTCCGATACGGATGTCATTGTCGCTACAGAGGACGGCCATGTGGAAGCTGGTTTCCACGACGGCATCGACTGGAGATGGCTCTCTGCTGGAGTCATTGAAATTCCCGTTACTCATTGGATGCCTTTTCCGAATCCACCGGAGGGACAAAAATGACGGCCACTTTTGCAATAGTGCTTGCAGTTCTATCCATCGGGAGCTGCTTCGCCAGCTACCACATCGGAAGGCGGTCCATGTGGGATGAAATAAAAGACCACCGCGAGCGCCGGCGCCGCTGGGAGGAATTCGACGATGAGGATTAATTCTCGTCAGAAGGGTAAGCGAGGTGAATTGGAAGCCAGCAAGATGCTGGCAGCCGAGGGATTCCCTGCACGCCGCGGCCAACAATTTTCAGGCGGCAAGGACTCGCCGGACATCGTGTGTGAGGCATTACCGGCGCTTCATTTTGAGGTGAAGCGCGTGGAGTCCGGCAACCCTTACAACTGGGTGGCACAGGCTAAACGCGATGCTGGCTACAAACTGCCGGTCGTTTTGCACCGGCGCAATGACTCTGAATGGCTGGCAATTCTGCCTGCCGAAACATTTTTCCGGATCATCCGGGAAAGCTCGTTTGTGGACTGCGGCACCACGGACAGCACCAATCTGCCGCATTCTTAATGAAAATACTAAAAGGAAAGCAGACACGGCCACAGCGCGTGGTCATTTACGGAGTGGAATCGGTTGGCAAGACGACATTTGCCGCGCAATTCCCGACTCCATTGTTCCTCGATATCGAGGGAGGCACGGCACATCTCAACACCGACCGCTGCGAGATCAATTCTTGGGCGGAACTCAACGGCGCACTGAAGGAGGTCGCAGCCAGCGACTACCAGACGGTCATCATTGATTCGGCAGACTGGGCAGAGCGCCTATGCGTGGAAGACCTGCTCGCCAGCACCAAGAAGGCCAGCATTGAGGATTATGGCTACGGCAAAGGATGGGTGATGGTGGCCGAGCGGATGAGCCGGATGCTGACGGCCTTGGATTCGCTAATCGCGAATGGCAAACACGTCGTTTTACTCGCTCACAGCAAGGTTCAGCGCGTCGAGCCGCCGGACCTTATGACGGCATACGACCGTTACGAGCTAAAGATGAGCAAGCAGTCATCGCCGCTCGTGAAGGAATGGGCGGACGAACTCTGGTTCTTCCGGTTCAAGACGAAAGTTGTTGAGTCAGAGAACGGCAAGGCCAAGGGCACCGGCGGCAAGCAGCGCATCATCCTGACAACGCACTCGGCAGCATACGACGCAAAGACACGCAGCGGACTGGCTGAAGAACTCCCGATGGAGTGGGAGTCGGTGGCGCATTTATTCGCCACAAACGCAACGCCAAGAGCGAAAGCCGAACCGGCGGTGGTCGTGGTCGGTGCCGAGCATGTGCGGGCCTTCGAGATGCTTGAGGCCAACGAGGATGCGGTCAACGCCTTCTTGATCTCCAACAAAAGCATCAAGCCAGGGCAAACCTGGCGCGATGTCTCGGAGAAACTCCGCGCGAACATCGTGGACCGGCCTGAGGCATTGATTGCCAAGGCTACTGAGTTGAAGGAGGCAGCGTGAGTAAAGAACTCACCCCCTCCATGGCACCGAAACTCGCGGAATGTGCCGTATTCGTCGGCGCATCCGGTGCGTCGGCCGCTGCCGAGCGTGGGACGGCTATTGATAAGGCGCTTCGGTTTGCAATGGATGGCGATGAGTCACATTTGCATCAGTTGCCTATCGCCGACCAAGAATCTGCCGCTTGGGGCATTCGCACGCTCCACAAGCTATCTGGTGGCGAGCATGTGGAGACACGCGAAGAGTATCTCGCCATGGCAGTGCCGGGACTCTCGAAGCTCGGCACCTCTGACGCTCTTTGCAAGCGCAAGCGCTGGGTGGCAGATGTAAAAAGCGGCCAAGTCAGAAATTACCGCCAGCAGCTCGCAGCATACGCCCTTGCCTGTATGGAGGATCATTTCGCAGAGTCTTGGACTGCGCATGTGATCTACATAGATCAGCGGCTCGTGCGGTCCTACGACTTCACCCGCTCAGAAGCCGAGCAGATTACGCAGGGATGGATCTCCGAGGCCACGAGCGAGGACGCCAAGCCAACGCCGAATGAATACTGCGGCTGGTGCGCCAATTTCAATTCCTGCAAAGCCATCGTGCGTCAGGCAGAGGGCGCCTTGGCTTTGGTCAAAACGGACGGCCTCAGCGTTGACAAGATGCTGGCAGAAATAATGGCCGATCCGATTCAGATGAGCGTATTTGCATCAAATTGGAAGACCGCAGAGAAGCACATCGCCGAGCCTGTTCTGGATGCACTCAGAGCGCGGCTTGAAGCCAAAGAGGAGATTCCCGGCTGGAAGCTCACCAACCCGAAGGAAAAGGAATACATCGAAGCTAATACAGCCGTTGAAACGGCATCAAAGCTTGATGCCGGTCGGGCTTTCCTAATAGGCGGCGGGAAGATGAGTGCCGAGAAGTTTCTTGAACTCGCCGAAGAACTGCAAATCGAAAACCCATACCAGTTTGTGAAGACAGCACCCGGCACAAAGCAAATGCGCCAAGTCACCAACAAAACCAAATAATTTCCTCGCAGGCCCATAAAGCCAAAGCAGGGGCAAAGGGGGGCCGCGCATCCCAAAAAACGCGGACCAAACTACTAATCAACTACTAAAATATGCCAACCTACACACAAACCGAACCCCGCGAGACCTATTTCGTCGAGCCGGGAAAATACGAAGTCGAAATCACCAATGGCGTCGAGAAGACATCCCAAGCTGGGAACTCGATGATCAAGCTCACCTGCCGAGTGAAAATGCCAGACGGCACCAACGGGCCAGAAATTAACGAGCACCTGACCTTTACGGCCAAAGCCGCTTGGAAAATTGACCAAGTGCGCCAAGCCCTCGGACAAGCCGTAGTGCCAGGAGAAGAGGTCACCATCGAGGCCGAGGATTTTGTCGGCATGTCGGCATGGGTGGTCTTAGGCGAAGAAGCCGGAAGCACCAATCCGAACGCGCGATTCAACACCATCGAGCGCTGGATCGAAGCCAAGCAACCCGCCAAGCCCGCAGCCAAGCCCACCAAGAAGCAAGAGTCCGACGAGATTCCGTTTTAACCCCAAAACAAATGGACCGGGTTTATTTTTTTCACAATGGCAACGAGTGCAAGATCGGCTGCACTGAGAACGACTTACGGCGCAGGCTGTGGGCAGCTCATGTTTGGTCACCTCGGGCGCTTGAAATCCTTGGATGGGTGCAAGCCCAGCCAGGAGAAAAGGCCATTGTGGAAAAAAAAATCCACCTCGCTCTTGCCCACCTGCGGCTCGTGAAACCGAGCGGTAATGGCGAGTGGTTCAAACTCTCACGCAGTGAGGCACTAGAAACGATAAAAAAATATGAAGGAAATCAAAACAACTACAATTACGGCCACGCTTCGCGGCATCCGGCCCATCATGTTCGACCGCTACGCGGGAGACAACAAAACCAAACTGCCGGTGATGGAAAAATTCTACACCACACCGTCGGGCCATTTGGTAATACCCGTCCTCAACATTTATTCACTACTGGCAGCACAAAACACGCCATCGGTGGCCAAGCGTTTTTACGGAAAGCAGGCGCGTGATGTTGCTCTCGGAGTCATGTCATTCGTCTCAATCGAGGCAATTGGAGACGATACACTTAACGCTCAAATACTTGACGCAGAAGGAAAACCTTACACTTTGCAAGACCCTCGAATCGAAGTCATGCAGCATGTCGCAAGAGTTAAGGACGGAGTGCCTAACCCAAAAGAAAGGCCAATGCTTCCGCCTGGGTGGCAAATCAAACTGCAACTTACACACCAAGAAAACACCTTACTCACAGCGGCATGCCTCCAAACCATGCTGGATCAAGGTGGAATCTTGGGGCTTGGAACCTTTCGCCCAATTTTTGGCCGCTACACGGTTAAATGGCAATAATTTTTCATGGCGCGGCGAGGCGCGGCGGGGCGCGGCGAGGCATGGCAAGGCGAGGCGTGGCAAGGCACGGCGCGGCATGGCAAACACACTGCATCTCTTCGGAGGTGCAGAAGTTTGCTCGACACGGCTTGGCGAGGCATGGCAAGGCGCGGCGGGGCAAGGCATGGCGCGGCGAGGCTTGGCAAACACACTGCATCTCTTTGGAGGTGCAGAAGTTTGCCTTGGCGCGGCGCGGCGCGGCCAGGCCCGGCGGGGCGTGGCTAGGCGGGGCGCGGCTTGGCGGGGCATGGCAAACACACGGCATCTTACGGGGTGCCGCAGTTTACCAATGCAAAAAATCACAAAACACAAAAAACCAATATCTAAGAATGCTCCCTGAAATCACCCTCCGCCTAGCAATCTGCGCCAACGCCTGCCCTATCGGCCCGAGGCTTGAGCGCGGCGTGCCGTTGCCTGCCTACCAGCACACTTACGCGCTGGAGGAACGTCAACAGGCGGAGGCTGATATGGAGCGCGTCCGCAAATACATCGAGACCCACCATGGGAAGAAAACGAAATGAGTGAGAGAATACGCACCAGAAACAATATGGGACATGTGCCTATCAAAGAAGGCATACCCCAGCGAGCGCACGGTCGCGCTCAAGCTCGCCGAAGTGCGGCTCGCCCGCCGCAACCGCAAGAAGAGTCTGCGAAGATATGCATGCCCGATTTGCCACAAATTTCACCTGACGAGCAAGTAGACAACGAACTCATGTATACCCGGCGGCTGCTCTGCGCCATGATCCGCCAAGCCGTGCTCGACGCGAAAAACGACCGCGACTACCTGCGGAACAATCTCAAAAACAACCGCGAACGCTACCAACGCACCGCGATTGCATTCTTAAACTCTAATTTTTACCGCGATCTCTGCAAAGCACTCGGAGACTGCTCAGGCATCGGCCTGCCTGCGGACAAAATGCGACTGGAGGCGCTGAAATGATTCAACTCGATCTCTTTGGCAAACTCCCAAACGAGGAAAAGCACCGCTATTGGCGGCAGCGTCTCAAACAATGGCCGTGCGAGGTCTTTGAGTCCAGGCACCACCTTGACACAACCGGCTGGAGCATGGCGACGCAGGCATCGGCATTCGCGCACTGGCTCCACAAAGACGGAGCTATGACAGACATGGAATACATGCGCTGGACGAAATTTGAACGCAGGGTGGAACGCTGGGAACGCAGGAGGATGAAATAACTTATGGCTGGAGAATGGATAAAGGTGGAAAACCACCTGCACGAAAAGATCGAGGTGGCGGCTATTGCTGACCAGACCAAAATGGACATCGACACGGTGGTCGGGAAGCTTCTGAAAGTTTGGGCGTGGGCGTCACGGAATTGTTACGCTGACGGCGTAACAAGTGTTACGGCGCTGCGTGTCATCCGAGAAATTACTGGCTGCGGAGTCTTCGACGAAGCGATGGCAACTTGCGGATGGATTCGCATAAAAGGCGACAAAATCGAGTTCACAAACTTCGACCGACACAACAGCCAAACCGCTAAAGATAGGGCGCTTGCAGGCGCAAGAATGGCCAAAAAACGCGGTCACGATGCCGTTACGGAAAAGTTACGCTCAGAGCGTAACAAGTCCGTAACCAGAGAAGAGAAGAATAATAGGGAGTCTTCGACTCCCAATCGCGAACCACAACGCTGCCTCTAAAATATCATGCCGACATATACACCCGAAAAAGCCGGAATCATCCAGATGCCGCCAGCGGTCCCGAGAAACGACACGGCAGAGCGTGTCGTGCTCTCTTGCATCGTTCAGCACTTGAGCACGCTCGACCTGACGACTTGGCCTGACGACCTGTTTTTCTCCGAATCCCACAAAATCATCTTGGCCGCGGCCAAGCGTTGCCACGAGACCGGCGGACCATCTAACGCACTCACGATCCTTTCCGAAATGGAGAGAGCCGGGACACTTGACGCGGCTGGCGGACCGCAGGCGCTGATGGAGATCCTTAGCGTGTTCCCTACCGGTGACCCGAAAACCGCGCTCTGGTATCGTGAGCAACTCCTGACCGCTGCCCGATACAGGAAGGCCCAAGATTGCGCCAGCAAGGCCGCTGTGTCGTTTAGAACGATGCAAGGCGACATATCCGCGCTCTCGGGCGAACTGGCTGAAATCTCGGCCCTTGTGGACCGCCCGCGCAAGACGCTGGCCGAAACGATGGACGAGTGGCTCGCCGAGATCGAGCGCACCGAGCCGCCCGAGGCATTCTCGACGCGCCTGCCGTCACTGGACGCCCTGACCGGCGGCGGACCTAAGCGCGGCGAACTCTTCGTTGTAGCGGCCGAGACAAGTGGCGGCAAATCGATCATCCTGCAACAGGTGGCCCTCGATGCGGCGGAAAAGCTCAAGCATGTGCTCCTATTCAGCCTGGAGATGCCGGCGAAGCAGGTCTTTGGCAGGATGTTGTCGAACTTTACGGGCCATCGCGTGAAGACGGCAGCCGAAGGCATACTCCAGCAAGACCTCGCCCGCATGCACCAGGCGCTTGCGGCGTTTAAACGGACTAATCTCCGCATCGAATCGGACTTTGCCGACTGGGAATCCATCGAAGCCTCTGCCCGCGAGGCACACGGCAAAGGTCAACTCGACCTGCTCATCGTCGATTACATCCAGCTCATTGCCTTGCGCACCCTCGGAAAGAACGAGACGCGCGAGCAGCATGTCTCGGAGATCACCCGCAGGCTCAAAGGCTTGGCCCTGCAACTCGACATCGCCGTCGGCACGGCGTCCCAACTCAACGACGAAGGCCGACTCCGCGAATCGCGCGCCATTTCCCACCATGCCGACCATGTGTGGATCATCGCCAAAGGCGAAGAAGGCAAGGTGTTACGCATAGACAAGAACCGCAACGGAGAACGCGACAAGGCGATTCCGGTCAGAATGCACGGACATATCGCCAGATTTGAGGAGGCAAAATGACAGCCGTCCCTCCATTCATCGCGTGGAAAATGTGCTGGTCCAAGCGCCGGTTCAAGACATTCAAAGCCGCCAAGAGCAATCTGAAAATACTGCTGACCGCCAGGCGAAACAAGAACCGCAAGCTGCGCGTCTATTTTTGCCCAGTTTGCAACAACTACCACCTGACCAGCCAATTTGACGAATGAAACCCTGCCCTAAATGCCACAACACTAGCCACGTCCTAGACAGCCGCCAAAACAACGAACACACCTACCGCCGCCGCGAGTGCAACAAGTGCGCTCACGCCTGGACCACCTACGAAATCCACGGCGACGAATTCGACAAGATTTCCAAATATAACAACCTCAAAACCATAATCAGCGAACACCTCACATGATCTCAGCCTCACCCGCAGAAGCAGCCCGCCTCTTCGAAAAGAACGGCGGCGTTTATTGGCCAGACATCGCCGACGAAATCGATAGCCCCGAAGAGATATTGGCCGACTCGCTGGGCATCAGCGTGAACGCCGCGCGCCTTGTCCTGCTACATGTGGAAAATGAAGTGCGAAAGAACCAAGCGCTTATCCTCGGCAAGGTCATCGGCCTTTTGCTCAAAGCGAGCAACCTGCCAGCGATGGCTCACGCTCTGGCATTTGCATCCGGTCTTGACCAACTCAACGGCGCACGCTCCCAGGCGGAAGTCGCCCGCGAGCTGGGCGTCACCCGCGCGCTTCTCTCGCACTACACGCTAGGCGTCCGCGATGTCCTGAGCGGCAAGGATAGTTCGTTCGAGTGCACCAAATTCCGCAAATCCCAAGCAAGCCGCGAGACATTCCGCGCCAAGGCAACTGACCCATTTACTGCCGCAAAAGCGGCGGCAATCGCAAAACTGAAAACACAAACCACGAAAACATCATGCAACTAATCGACCAAGCCATGTTCACCCTCGCCGGGATGAACTTACCAGAAAACCTCACCACAGACGAATGGAAACATATTCATAGAGACATCCTGATCTGTAAGCGCGCCGCATCCAAGTGGCTTCAACAATCCCGCGACTACAGCAACGACAGGTGGGGAATTGAGTTCACAGCAGACACAGAAGCACAACTAGAGCTTAAACTCGGCCTCGTCTTCCCTGAAGCCAAGCCCGCCCTCAACCCTGCCGACAAGACAAAGGCCATTGTCACCATCGAGGGCTTGTCGCAATCGTTTATCTTGTGGCAGCGCAAGATGTCGGACGAGATCCAGCAATGGGACAAGGACAAACTCACCCGCGCTCTCGATCTCCTCGAGCCAATGGAGCGCGAGGCAAAGCGCGTGAGGGAACTACTTAACAAGCAATGAGCGACACATCAGAGACAGATGCCGCTGTCATCGCAGCCGGTGGCAACTGGTCGCCAGTGCTGCGTGTGGTGGCGCAGCGGCTGGAGCGCGAACGCGACGAGCTGGCCGCATTACTCGCAGCGGAAAAATCCACGAGGAATTCCATTATTGAGAAAGGCGTGAAAACTGAGCGCGAGCGCGACGAGGCGCGGAAGATCGCCCACGACCTAGCAGTAATAGCCTCGCACTGCCTTGGCTCTCACAGTTTTTCATTAAGTGAAACATCCGAAAGAATTGCCGACACTTTGAAAAGGTGGCGCTCCACACAACCTTGCAAAAAGTGAAATGAATTGTCGCACTTTGAAATTGTCGCAGTTGAAAAAGAAAATGCCGGGAGCAAATTAAGATGACTCCTCAATTTGACACCCGGCCGTTGTCGTGCAAACAACGACAACAGGCTCGTGTCAAATCGAGCTATCTGCTGGGCTTCCTACGCATCGCCGTAAGTGGAGCAGACTCCAACCAACCCCATGCCCCGTCTGCGGTGTGCTATTCAAGCCAAGGAGCGCTGCAAAGTATTGCTCTCATAACTGCGCTGTCATTCAGATTGGGAAGGCAAGAAAAGGAAAGCCAGCATTTGTAGAACTCCCACCGTGGCGCAAATGCGCTACCTGCCACGCTATCATCGGCATGGCCGGTAAGATGTCAGGGGATTTGGTCAACAGGGATAGAGCGACCATTTGCCAATTCAGAAAAGAGAATGCACTACCAACGCTATCAAAATCCCAAGCGACAAAGGCGGCATCTATTAAAAACGGTAAGGCGCAAAGAGATGCGGGAGAGCAATGGTGGAATGATAACTGGGGAGGCGTCGTCGATACCTATTGGGATAAGTGCTCATTCCTCATCATTGCAAAGATGAAGAACCCTGATCTTTCAACCCAATCTCTTTACTATCAAAACAATCTTGAGAGAGAAAGAAAGCGCAGTCGAGATGCCGCTGCAAAACGATGGAAAAAATCTAAACCGAACAGCATTTTGCGAATCAAAAACAAATTGCGAAACCATGTTTACCGTATTTGCAATGCGTCACGCACGATCAAATCCCGCAACACAAGCGCCTATCTTGGCTGCACAATAGAGCAGGCCAAGAGACATATCGAAAAGCAATTCAAACCAGGAATGAGTTGGAGCAATCATGGTATTATCTGGGAGATAGACCACATCATTCCCTTATCTGCTTTTGATCTTTCACGAATGGATCAACAGTTAATCGCAACACACTTCACAAACCTGCGCCCCCTTTACAAAACAGAGAACAGAAAAAAGGGCGACAGGATTACAACCACTCACCAGATCAGCTTTGCATAATACCCCCCCACATAGGAATCCTATAACCCCAAGCAAACCAAGCAGTTTGCCAGTCGCTCGTTGCTTTCCTGAGCGTTGCATAGTTTGACATCGTTGCATTGTCCGTGGGCATCACGGAATTAAGCAACGCACTAAGCATCGACAAGTCGGTCGTATCGCGCCTCGTCAAGAAAGGCATGCCCACGACCTCCGTGGACGCTGCCCAGGCGTGGCGTGAATCGAACGCACCGCCCCGTGCCAAGCGTGGGCAACGCGGCACACCGCCACCTCCGCCGAAACTCCCAAAGGTCGCCGAACCTCCGAGAGTGTCAGAGCCTGCCGAGCCTCTGCCAGTTCCTCCACCACAACCGGTTCACGACAGCGCACCCGAGCCGGACGACGAGGACAACACGCCCCGCCAATCCCTCCGCCGCGCCCGCCTTGCCGAGAAGGTCGGCTACAACGAACTCGTCATCTGCAAGCGCAACGGTGGCTCAGTCGAAGACATCCGCAAGGCGAACCAAATCTACATCGCCAGCCGGAACAACCGCATCAAGGCCGAGAAGGATTTCAAAGACTGGCAACGCCAGGAAGCCATCACCCTCTTCTACGACGAAGCGCGCGACATCACGAGCCGCCCGCACATCACCGCCAAGCAGCTCCTCGAAGTCATGCCCAAGACCCTCGCCACCCGGCTTCACGGCCAACCGCAGAAAACCATCGAAGCCACCCTCGCCGAGTGGGCCGACAACCTCACGACCATCATCCGAAAAGCAATATGAAAATGCTAACCCCTAAATCGCACGGAGCTTCTCTCTGTTTCCCGAAGCAAAACAACTTCCCCTTCTGGATAGGAAAACGGTTTTCCGTAAATTTTAATTTCATCAAGAGGAATTAGGTTCGCGTGGACCATGTAATGATGATTCGGGCAAAGCGTGACAAGGTTTTCAACGCGATCTGTTCCTCCGTTCCTTTTTGGAATTATGTGGTGAACCGCCGTGACAAAGGAGAATCCACAAATAACACACTTGCCTCCGTCTCTAATTCTTGCGGATTGCTTTCCACTCCTGTTAGTTGTTCGTTTTACTGTAGCCAGCTTTTTTTTGAATGCCTCTTTTCCGCATTCTTTAGAGCAATAGCCAACCTTCTTTCCTTGCAAATAGGCGGAAGTGACTTGCATAGACTTACCGCAATTTTTGCATGGCATTTCGGCCCTGTTATACATCGGGTTTTTGCTGCCAGTGAGTTTTTTTCTAAACCCATCTCGACAATCAATAGAGCAAAAAACTCTCTGCTTAATATGTGGCCGAGTAGCAAAAATCCCGCCGCAATTTCTGCATTCATGCTCAGCATATTTTTTTCTTCTGCCTCTACCGTTGTGACCAGAAATAAACCTTTTTCCTTTATTGGCTTGTCCACCACACCCACATTCACAAAATCCATTTGTCATATATGAAAGAAAACACAAAAAAAGAAACGTTGTCAAATATTGTTGTTGAGCATTTGAAGCCTTCGGATTTGGCGCCATATAAAAATAACGCGAAAAAGCACGACGCCGCTCAAATCTCAAAGTTGTGCGGAAGTATAAAAGAATTCGGCTTTACCAACCCCGTCCTCATCGACAAGGACAATGGCATCATCGCCGGTCACGGTCGCGTGCTCGCCGCTCAATCCCTCGCCCTCGAGTCCGTCCCCTGCATCCGCCTCGGCCACCTCACCGACACGCAGCGCCGAGCCTACATCCTCGCCGACAACCGCCTCGCGGAGATCGGCGGTGGGTGGGATGAAGAAATGCTTAAGCTCGAGCTGGCGGACCTTGGAGAACTGGATGTTGACCTCGAAGCGATTGGGTTCGGCGCTGAAGACCTTGCCGACCTCGATATGGAGGACGAACCTGAAAAATCAGACGCCGACGCCGAAGCACAGATCGACAAAGCCGAAGAACTCCGCGCCAAGTGGGGCGTGGAGACGGGCCAGCTTTGGGAGTTGGGCGAGCATCGGTTGCTGTGTGGGGATTCAACGAGCGAGAAGGATGTGGGCGCGCTGATGAAAGGCGAGCGCGCGGACATTTGTTTTACGTCACCGCCCTACGGACAGCAGCGCGACTACCGCGACGCCGCGACGGAAAAAGTTTCTGATTGGGACGAACTGATGCGCGGCGTCTTTGGTGCGCTGCCTATGTCTGAAGCTGGGCAGGTGCTTGTGAATCTTGGTTTGATTCACAGCGAGGGCGAGTGGATTCCGTATTGGGAAAAGTGGATTGATTGGATGCGTGATAAAGGGTGGCGTCGGTTCGGTTGGTATGTGTGGGATCAGGGATTCGGACTGCCAGGAGATTGGAATGGCAGGTTTGCGCCTTCGCATGAATTCATTTTCCACTTCAACAAGTCGGCAATCAGGGCTGGAAAGGTTCTGGACAAAAAGCCGGAAAACATAAAAGCAAGAAAAACAGGAGCATCTACAATGCGCGGAAAGGACGGCATATGTCGGAAATTTTCTTCTCCTGACGCGTCTGCTCAATCAAGCAAAATACCAGATTCCATTGTCAGGATAAACAGAATGACTGGCGGCCACGACATTGACCATCCAGCCATTTTCCCTCCACAGCTTCCGGCTTTTATTATATCGGCATGGCCCGGCCTCGCATACGAACCCTTCAGCGGCTCCGGCACCACCATCATGGCGTGCGAGCAGCTTGGCCGCAAATGCCGTGCCATCGAAATCAGCCCCGCCTATGTCGCCGTGGCGATCCAACGTTGGGCCGACGCCACCGGCAAAGAACCCAAGCGCCTCGCATGACCCCCGCCGCCGAAGCCCTACGCGAACACCTGCGCTCGATCTACGCGCCGATTGACCGGCGCACCGTGACTGAGTGGTGCGCTGACGAGGTCATCTTGAGCGAGCGGCAGACGCAGATGCCGGGAGCATTTTCGACCCGCCTCACGCCCTACCTCCGCGAGCCGCTTGAGTGTTTCGGCGATGTCGATGTCTCCGACCTCGTGCTCGTCTTTGGGACGCAGACCGGCAAGACCACGATGGTGCAAGCAGGCACGGCCTGGCGGATCGTGAACAAGCCGCAGCCGGTCGTTTGGGTCATGCCCACCGAAGGCCTCGCGCGATCGTTCTCCGAGACGCGCTGGCTCCCGCTCTTCGACGACAGCGCCACGCTCGCCGCTCAGAAGCCAGCGGACCGGCACCGATTCAAAAACCTCGAGCAGCATTTTTCGCGGTGCTCGCTCGTCTTCGTCGGCAGCAACTCCCCGGCAAACCTCGCCAGCCGCCCCGCCGGACTCTTGCTCATGGACGAGGTGGACAAATTCGCACGCGAGACCGACCAAGAAACCTCCGCGCTTTTCCTCGCAGAGAACCGCACCAAGTCCTTCGTCGGCGCGCTTCGCGTCAAGACCAGCACACCCACCACGCCGGACGGTGCGATCTGGCAGGAATACCAGAAAGGCACGCAGGAAAAATTCATGCTCGCCTGCCCGCATTGCCACGAGCGCATCGAGCTTTTGTGGGAGCAGGTCAAGTGGGACACCGAGGCGAAAGTGGCCGGCAAGTGGAACATGGCGCGAGTCGAGGAATCCGCGCGCTACATTTGCCAGCGATGCCAAGGCGAGTGGAACGACGGCCAGAAAATCGAAGCCCTCCAAGACGGCAAGTGGCAAGCCACAAACCCCAGCGCACAGCGAGGCTTTCGCAGCTTCCACCTGAACTCCCTCTACGCGCCGTGGCGCTCCTGCACTTTCGGCGCGCTCGCGGTGAAATTCCTCCGCGACAAGGACACGCTTAACGGACTGCAAGATTTCACCAACAGCACCATGGCCATGCCGTGGGAACAGGTCGAGACCAGCATCGGCGACGCTAGCATCCTCAGCCTGCGCGGCGACTACACGCGCGGCACCTGCCCCATCGAGCCAGCGCACATCGTCACCTGCGCCGACATCGGTCAGGACAAACAGCACTGGACCACGGTGGCCTTCGACGCCAACGGCCAGAGCTTCGTGCTCGACTACGGCACCACGCTCACCATCGAGGATCTCCTCGCCGACTCGCCCCGCCGCATCTACCGCACACCCAGCGGGCAGGAAGTCCGCCCCGAGTGCGGCATGCTGGATTCCGGTTACGCCACCTTCCGAGTTTACACAGCCTGCCAGAACTCCGGTGGATTCTTCCACGCCGCCAAAGGCTCTGGCGCAACCTTCGGCAGCCGCATCGGGCGCACCGTCATCGACGATTTCCCCGGCGTCGTGCTCTACACCTTCGTGGACCACGCCATCAAAACGGAACTCTTCATCGACCGCATCCGAAACGCCAAGCCCCCGCTCGCCATCCCGCGCGACACGACCGAGGACTTCCTGCGAGGCATGAGCGGCCAGCGCCTCGTGCCCCGCAAGACCGCCACCGGGCAAGAGTTCGTGTGGAAATCCGTCGCGCAGGATCACTACATGGACGCCGTAAAACTCTGCCATGTCGCCTGGCACATCTTAAAAAACTGACCTGTGAAAAAATCCCAACTCTGGAAAATCTATGTCGCAAAAAATCCCAGCTTCGCGGGCGACGGCAACATCACGATGAGCGCGCGCGGCCTGCGGAAGCTCTTTGACCAAACATGGGATTTTGCCTTTCACGAAGGCGAAGACGAATCCGAACACGCGCCGGTAAACGACTCAAAATCCGTGGACGATCTTCGCAAAATCTTCGGTATGTTCTGAGCAATTCGGTGGAGTCGCCGATATGATGCCGACCATTTTCGTGGCGTCACGAAATTGATGTTTCGTCAGAAAAACGCATACAATTTTTTAAGTCAATTTTTATGACTTATACCTCATCCGGTATAAACAAAGTATATCTTCGTTGCCGTATATCTCATCGGGTATCGTTGAAAAAACAGGGTCGTTTTTTCAACAAGTTTAGAAAGAAAAAAGCACTAATATTTCTTTCATGTTTAGAAAGTGCCGAGCGAACTTAAGCCACGCTTGAACAACTCGACAGATTCTAAACTTTGACTCGCCCGCCACCACGCAGGCAGGCGGACATACGACCGAAGCGGCCTCTCGCAGAAGCACACTGACGACGGTGGGATGGGCGGTCATTTATGACCCAAGACTCCCGAAAGCCCACGCTTGAAAAGGAAGTGCACACCGTTCCTGCATTTCCATTTTGACACGCCCGCCGAGGCGTGACCGACCTCGACAAAATCTCCGGCGTTAAAAGCTACCTGCGCCGCACCAAGACAACGCAGGAACTTGAAGCCCTGGCGCTCGCCACCTTCGCCAGCGCCACCGAGGAAGTCGTCATCACCTCTCTGTCATCCGACGGCACCGGCACAGGTGGGCAGATCAGTTTCCCAAAGTGGCTCTTGCTCCAGGCAGTCGAAGACATCCTGAGCGAAGGCCCGAACGGGCGCCAGCTTTTCGCCATCGCCGACCGCTCCCGATACGGCACCGCCGTTTGACACGCCGCCAGTGGCGTGCCGTCAAAAATCAAAAAATCAAGTTGGGGCGGAACTCGCCCCGGAGCTGGTCGCCCGCGCAAGCTCGACGCCAAAGCAGCGGCATTTGAAGCCGCGCAACCCTCGCTAAATCGCGGCCTTGTATGGGTGCCGACCACCGACCCCAAGCGCGAACTCACGGCCTACACGCGCATGGAAATCCTGCGCCTCTCGCGCTGGCTCTACAACAACGCGCCGCAGGCCACATACATCGTTGAGCACTTGGCACAACGCGCCATCGGCACCGGCATTGTGGTTCAGCCGAAGACAGCAAACGCCGCGTGGAACAAGAAAGTCGATCAGTATTTCGAGGATCGAAACTGCGCCGAGGCATGGGCCTTTGATGCTGGCGCACAGGTTAATTTTTACACCGCGCAATCTCTCATTCTCAGACAGGTCGCCATCGACGGCGACTTCTTCGCGCAATTTTTAAAGACAAAGGAAGATGCCGCCCGTGTGCGCTTCATCGGCGGCGAAGCCATCGGCGGATCTGCCAGCTTTGGCAACACAGACGACTTCACGCACGACGGCGTGCGCCTCGATCAATTCGGCGCGCCCGCAGCCTACACGATCGGCGGCAAAGATATATCCGCCGACCAAGTGCTGCACATGCGGCACATCCGCCGGCACGGACAGCCTCGCGGCGTCTCGTGGCTTCACTCCGCAGTCTCCCACCTGCGCGACATTTCGGAAATAAACGGCTTCGTCAAAGGCGCATACAAGGCAGGTGCGCAGATTGGCTACATGGTGACCAGCACCGAAGTCGCCAAGATCGGCCTCGGTGCTGGACTGAAATCCACCACCAACGAAGTCGGCGACCTCCAGACCACCGACCTTCCGAACGGCATCCTCCTTCCCCGCCTCAAGCCAGGCGAAAAGCTGGAAGCCTTTAAGAACGACATCCCTGGCCAGACCTACGAAGCCGTGATGCGCGCCCTCCGATCGGATGTCGCCTTCGCCATCGGTTTGCCGCCAGAAGCCATGATGGTGAATGTCGGATTGGCAGGCACCGAGCAACGCGCCGTTTTGGAAGTCACACAGAACTTCCTCGAGCGGCTTCAGCAGATGGTCATCGATCAGTTTTGCCGCCCTTTCTACAAATACTGGCTCTGGCATGAGATCCAAGCCGGGCGATTGGATTACCCCGGTGACGACTGGTGGCGCCACGAATGGCTTGCCCCGCGCAAGATCACCGTGGACAGCGGCCGCGATGCCCGCGCCTACAGCGAGCAACTCGACAAGGGGCATCTTTCGCCCACGCGCTTTTACAACATGCAGGGACTCCGCGCGGAGGAGGAGGAGGAGGATGTCATTCAGACCTACGTCCGCCGCAAACAGAAATGCGAAGCCCTCGGCCTAGAGATTGAAGAGGTCTTCCCGAACAAGCTCCACACGCCCGACACAGCGTCGGTCGATCCCTCATCCCCGCAAGAAATCACCACACCCACGCCACAACCATGACCACACCCACCCCGAAATTTTATGCTTTGGAACAAACCGGCAACAACGAAACCACCGTCACTCTCTACGACGAGATCGGTGCTTTTGGCGCAGGCAGCAAAGAATTCCTCTCTAACCTCGGCAAACTCTCAGGCCAACACATCCACCTCCGCATCAATTCTCCGGGCGGAAGTGTCATTGAAGGGACTGCGATATATAATTCGTTACGCAGGCACGAAGGCGGTCTGACCGTCCACATCGATGCCTTGGCTGCGTCCATGGCGAGCGTAGTGGCAATGTCCGGTTCGCCGGTCTTTATCGCCGATAATGCACTCTTGATGATTCATAATCCTTGGACCGTCTCCATGGGCGAGAGCAAAGACCTCCGCAAAGAAGCCGACCTTCTCGACAAGCTCAAGAGCACTCTCGTCAACGCCTACGTGCGCAAGACCGGCATGGATGCCGAAGAGATCGCCAAAATGATGGACGAAGAAACCTGGCTCGATGCAGTCGAAGCCGTGGCCCTTGGATTCGCCGACGCCATCGAAGAAGGCGTTGCCGCAGCAGCCACCGCAACCCCCGAAATGCTCCGGGCTCGTTTTGACAAATTCGCAAAGGCATCAAGCTCTATGAACCAAACAGAAGTCATCACCTACTCAGCCGAAGTCGCTGAAGAAGCCGCTGAGATCATCACCGCCACCGTCGTGAGCGAATCCGCTCCTGCCGAGACAATGGTCGAAACGACCAATAAAACAGAGGTCGTCGAAACCGAGACCGTCGAAGCTCCCGCGCCCGAAGTTGTCGAAGCTCCCGCCGAGCCACAGGCAAAACTCGCCGCCGCTGATGCCATCCTCGCCAAATACAACGCCGTCATCGCCGAGCGCGATGCAGCCGTGGCCGGACTCAAAGAAGCCAGCGCAAATATCGAATTCCTCCGCAGCGAAATCGCCGTGGAGCGCGAATCACTCGACCGCCTCGAGCGCAGCCTCGGCCTCTCAGCCGCCCGCGAAACCCCCGAAGTCCTGCCAACTCAGAACGCAGAGAACATCCTTGAACAATGGCGTAACGCCACAGGCGCAGAGAAGACACGCATCTTCCGCGCAAACCGCAAGGCGCTCGAAATCGCGGCCAAAAATTTGACACCGCAATAAATCACGAAAACCCGAATCCAACTGCTCACCTAAAAAAACACCATGGCCACCACCATCTCATCCGAACTGAAACTGAATGTGGTTCTCGACAGCGCGCTCGTCGCCCTGCGCGAATCCCTTCTTCCCATCAACTCCTTCTCGACTGTCTTTAACAGCGTTCCGCTCCAAGGCACCGACAAAGTATCTGTTCAGTTTTATCCTCTCGCCACCGACGCGACGAGCGACTTCAACGGAACCTATAACTTCGGCGACACAAACGCGATTAACAGCCGCGACATCACTATCAATAAGCGCAAGTATCAACCTTTCAGCTTTACTAGTGCAGAAGCCGCCCGCCAGCCTTACTTCAATCCTGAACAGTTAGGCTTCTTGAAAGGCCGCAAACTCGCCGAGGACATCCTTCGCGACATCCTCTCGGTCGTGACCCTCGCCAACTACGGAGCACCGATCCACACCGGCGCAGCCTCTGCGTTCGACAGCGATGACATGATCAACATCAAGACTGCGCTTGATCAGGCCAAGTGGCCAAAATCCAGCCGCCTTATGATCCTCGACAACGCTTATGAAGGCGCACTTCTCAAGGACGCTGGCATCAAAAACGCTGCCGCAGTCGGAAGCGCATCCGCCATCCAGAACGGACGCCTCCCACAGATCGCCGGTTTCGATGTCATCGGAACCAACTTGATCCCTGGCAACAGCCAAAACCTCGTCGGTATGGTTGCACTGCCAGAAGCACTCCTGGTCGCATTCTCGCCTATTCAGCCAAGCGAGCGCGTGCTTAAAACACTGAGCGCTTACGAAGTTGTAACTGACCCAGAGACCAACCTGACCATCGAATACCGTGCATGGGGCGATCCTGACACCGACACCGACAAATCAGTCATCGAGGTCAACTACGGCTTCGCCCTCGGCCACGCCGCCGCCCTCAAACGCATCGTCTCGGCCTAAGCCACATGCGCCTCGCAATCACGCTCACTCGCACCGGCGACACTTGGCAGGTCAAGCACCTGCCAAGCGTCCCGCTCGGCGAGCAGCTCGCAGACTTCAAGGCCAAGCAAGTCGCCGGCGAATTCACCGCAGACGAGACGCTCGTTGTATCGCTTAACGATACTCTCAAGCGCCACGCGAAGAAGCCATCCGCCGCACCCGCGCCTGTTGAAGTGCAAGAAGACTCGCCAAAGCCCAAAAAGAAAAACTAACCCGCTGCGCTCTCTGCGCCTCCTGGCATCAACGCCCGCCGGACCTAATCCGGTGGGCGTTCTGCTTTTGACACCCTTGCACAGGCATGTCGCCCGCGCAAAAAGACCACCTCGAAAACCTCGCCGCCACCGCGCGCAATACGCTCCTTGGCAAGCCAGCAACCTTTCGCGGGCAGTCGATCAAGGTCGGCCTGTCCGCCATCGCCATCGGTCTTGATCTTGAGACCGGCGGCCTGCGGCAGGGCGGCGAGTTCACCGCGCGCTTTCTGGCCTCTTCATTGCAATCCGCTCCCCGGCGTGGCGAGCAGATTTTGATCGATGGCAAGACCTACACCGTAGCCACCCTGCGCGAGCAGACCGGCACACCGTTTGAGCATGTCGCCACGATTGTACCTGGCTCAACTTTATGACTATTGAAATCCAAAATTCGGTTGCGAATTACCTGCACGACATTCCCGAACTAGGTGGCGTAGGCATTCACACTAGCAGCGATGAGAGAGAAATCCCCGGAGACATGCCGGTCATCGTCGTGGCGTGCGATAACGCGGACAGCCCTGTTGCCGGGCTTTACAGGGCCACTTTGCAGATCACGCTTTCCACGCCTGCCGTGATTGAGGATTCGCTGGAGACGCACCGCTCGCTTGCTGCCTCGCTTCGCGCTGCTGCTAACCTCTCAGGTGTCTCCGATTTTTTTCCATCCACGCTTGTTTTCAGCGGGCGGCATCTCACAAGTTGGTCGGAGTCGCGCGAGACTGACCGCCTGCACACAACGGTGGATATCGTCATCGGTGTCCGAGAAATTTGACAACTAAAACAAGGCAAATGAGCGAGCTTCTCGAAAAACTCACCGCCCTTGTCGAAGAGGCAAACGCCGCCGGAGCCTTTGCAGGCATCGGCTCTGTGCCAGTCGAAGGCGGCACGAAGAAGGAAATTTATTTCACGCTGGTCATCCCAGCCGCACCCACCACCACCGAAGAATAACATGGCATTTGCAACTATTGATCTTTTTGGCGTCACCGATCCGGCATCCGGGTATGTGCAGGAAACGACAAAAACCGAGTCCGTCGAGATCGCTACGGTGCGCGACACGACAGGCGTCACAAAAATCGCCGTGCTCAAAGGCGTCAAGACCACGGAGACAGTGATTAAGGGTAAGGGTACCTACGCGCCAGCCGTGACTGCAAATGCAAACGTCACTGCCACCGCCGTCATTACCTCCGCTAAGTTCTCCGAGTCCGCTGAGGACTTCCCAGATTATGAAGTAACCTATCAACAATTCGCCTCAAACTGACCATGGCCGCACCAACTACTATCGGAATTTCGCAAGTCACGACAGCCACCGCGCAAAGTGTGGAAGTCACTTCCCAAGGCGAGGTCGCCATCCTTGTGGACAAGGCGGGCAAATTTTCCAAAGCGGCCGTTTACGACCCGAAATTTTCCTTCACTGTCTCCGGTAAAGGCATCTCGTGCCCAGTGTCACTCAACGACACTGGCACAGGCAAGCCAACGGCTGTTTCCGGCAAGGTCATCATCAATTCCGTGAAAAACCAGACAAATAACGACGACTGGGAATCGTGGGAATATTCCGGCGAGGGCTACCCATCAGCTACCTAACCGCGCTACCGCGCCCGCTCGCAGACCGGTCGTCTGCTTACCGATCACATTATGAAATCAGGAGACAGCTACCACTACATCACCGAGTTTTGCATCGGTGAGAAAAACGCCGACGGACGCATTCGATACGGCAATAACCCGCTCAACGCAGCAAACACCCGGCTCATTGCCGACGCGCTCACGAGCGGCTTTCGGCTCATTCAAACTGGCGGATTCAGAGACACTGTCGAGCAAACGGAAAAAGGCCCACTTCGCAAAATTGAGTGGTTCATCGACGGCTCAAGCAAGGGGCTTTTTGTCACCGCCGAAGGCCGCGAAGAAATTGACTTTGAAGAATTCCGCAGCCGCTACGAAAGCGAGCAGTGGTGCCTCGAGCACTCACACCATCCGATTGCGTTTATGCGGTGGAGCGCCCGCCACCTCTCCGAGCTGCGCGACAAGATCCGCACCATGACTCCTGCCGCCGTGCTCCGACGTGGCAACCGCATGGTCACGATCCCCGCCGAGCTTCCTCAGGACAAAAAAGCAAAACTCCTCTCCTACCTCAAATGATCGACCCAAAATCCGACTACATGTTTCTCAGCCCCGACACGCTTGAGGTCGCCGGGCTAAAAATGCGGCCATTCAGTATTGGCTCATTCCACCTCATGCAGCGCCTTGGGATTACCATCGATGGGACGCTTTCCGAGGCCGACCAGATGCGCAACCTCGCCGCCGTCGCTTGGCTACAAAGCGCGCCGATTGCCGACGTCTTGCGCGCCGTTCACACAGGCAAATCGGATGAAGCCATCGACGCTTTTATGTTCTCGATCGACCTCTCCCGAGTGGGTGAACTCAGCGCCGAGCTGAACCGAATCGGGGAGCAAGTAAGCGCAGCATCCTTCAGCGTCG
>Ga0209597_1000077_pt1 | contig 57625 bp, 68 predicted proteins | sample M_140625_MF_Meta_FD_187316 | JGI IMG/M metagenome (GOLD analysis project Ga0209597, IMG submission 187316) | Freshwater microbial communities from Lake Montjoie, Canada to study carbon cycling - M_140625_MF_MetaG (SPAdes) (version 2) | ecosystem: Environmental > Aquatic > Freshwater > Lake... | reverse complement strand
CCTGGCGCCCGCCTCCAGCCCAATCCCAACGCCACCATGGACGGTGCTGCTCTGCACGGGCTCCCACCCCTCCCCCGAAGAGATCGCCCCGGTCCTGATCGAGGCGGGCTTCCGGCCTGTCGCCCCGCCCATCGGCAGCGAGGCCGCCGCGGCCTGGAGCCGCGATTCCCTCACCCTGCTGGTGGGGCCCGGTCGCTTCAGCACCTGGGCCGGTTGGGCCGACCTGGGGCTGGCCACCGCCGGCACCGCCTGCGAACAACTGGTGGGGCTGGGGATTCCCGCCCTCTCCCTGCCGGGGGCCGGTCCCCAGTTCACGGTGGGATTTGCCCGCCGCCAGAGCCGGCTGCTGGGGGGGGCCGTTGAGCCCTATCCCTCAGCCGCCGCCTTGGGCCAACGGTTGGCGGCGCTGTTGAGCGATCCCGACGAACGACAGCGCTTGGGCCGCATCGGTCAGCGACGGATGGGTCCCCCCGGCGGCAGCGATCGGCTGGCCGCCCTGATCTGGGCCCGACTGCTGGAATGATGAAGCGGCTCGCCCTGCCGTTCCCCCCTTCGATGGCCGCCATCCCCGACCGGGCCTACAACGCCGCCTGCGGCCACCTGGCCAGTCGGCTGGGGATCAGCCTGTCCGCCGCCCGGCGCAAAGTGGATGTCCGGGCCTCCCAGGAGGGGCTGCGCGCCAGTGCCGAGAAGCAACAGTTGGCGGAGCGGATGCTGGCCGAGGTCCAGGCCGCCGGTGTGGATCACGGCGCCCTGTTCACTGCCCAGCTGGGGGCCGTAGGCAACGACGAAAATTTCATGACCGAAGACTGATCCCGCGGGGCGTTACGCCGGCCTCAATGCTCAAAGATCTGGCCGAAGCGCTGGCGGTCGAGATCGGCAAACACAGGAATGCAGGCAAAGCAGCGCTGGGCCAACTCCCATCGCTCCTCCCGGCGAAGCATCACCTCGAGCCGATCGCGGGCGGCCAGCAGCCATCGCACATCGCCAGCCGCATAGGCCAGCTGGGCATCGCTGAGCTCCTCCACCCGGCCCCAATCGGAGCTCTGGGCCTGCTTGTCGAGCTCCACCCCCACCAGTTCACTCACCACCTCCTTGAGGCCATGGCGGGGGCTGTAGGTGCGGCCGAGGCGGCTGGCCACCTTGGTGCAGAAGATCGGCGCCACCGCGATGCCGAGGTTCTCCGCCAGGGCCGCCACATCAAAGCGGGCGAAATGGAACACCTTCTCGATGCTGTCGTCCTCCAGCAGGGCCTGCAGGCGGGGAGCCTCGCTCTGACCCCGGGCCAGCCGAATGCAGCAGACGTTGTCGTGGGCATCGCACACCTGCACCAGGCAAAGCCGATCGCGTCCATGGATCAGGCCCATCGCCTCGGTGTCGATCGCCAGGGCTGGGGCCGCCGCCAACAGCTCCTGCCAGGTGCCATCCAGGTCCCCGTCGAAGACGGCGAAGCGGGCAGGGGGCGCCAGGTTGGTGCTGGAGCTGGCGGGCACGGCGGCGGAGGCCATCAACGGACAGTGGGGACGAGCCCTCATCGTGACCCACGGCGGAGGCGCGGCTGGGGCTGAGCCTGGGGGAGAATGCCATCTTCCGACCTGATCTGCACCGCAATGCCCACCCTGGGGTCCACCCTGCTGCTGACGCTGCTCCTGGCCATCGGCCTGGTTTTTTTCCTGAGGGCCGCCAGCAAGGACCGCACCACCGTGGTGGACGTTCAATCGCCCCAACCACCGCTGGAAGTGCTGGAGGGCCTGAACAGCTGGCTCACCACCCGGGGCTGGAGCACCGAAAGCGCCGATCCCGACCAACAGCTGCTGCGCTTCCATGGCCAGGTGCGGGCCAGTGGTTCCCTGGCCCTGCTGCTCTCGCTGCTGGGCGGACTGGGGGCGGCCTGCCTGGGGCTGGTATTGGGCCAGCTGCTGCCGGCCCTGGGCTGGTGGCCGCTGCTCCTCGCCCTGCTCGGCCCCCTGGCCGGAGTGCTCTATCGCCGGCGGGCGGCCCGTCCCGAGATCCTGGAGGTGCGGCTGGTCAGCGCCCCGAACAGTCCCGCCAGCAATCTGCGGCTGCGGGCCCACCGCGATGAGCTGATCGCCCTGGAACTGGAACTGGGCCCCCGCCTGCAGCTCTCCAGCGACGGGCGCCTGCTCAGTTCACCGATCTGACGGACCGATTTCCGAAGGCTTCCGATGCGCCACACCCTCCCCCCACTCCTGCTCGCCGCCCTGATCACGGCGGCCCCCTTGGGGGCTGCCGCCGCCCCAGGGGTTGCGTCCCGCGCCCCCGCCGACCTGAGCTCCGGTGTTGGGTTCGATCCCCTCACCGGCGGGCGCTGTCCCCTGCCGAAGGATTGGGTGGGGGCCGCCATGGTGGCAGCGGACACCCCGATCATGGTGATGGCCGGCCATGCCGATTCCCAGAACATCGGCGGTTCAGGCACCCCTGGGGAAGCGGTCGCGCGACTGGGGGCAGCACCGATGTATGCCGGCATCAGTGACGAGCTGTACTGGAACATGGTGATCGCCCAAGCGGTGGTGGCCCTTGGCCAGACCCAGGGGCTGAACATCCGCTATTACCGGCCCCCGTTCCGCACGATCGTGGATGGCAACGAGGCGGGAACCAACTGGACCGTGGGGCGGGACCATGCGGCCACCGGCGGCTACGCCATGGAAATCCATTTCGATGCCTACGGCAGCAGCGGTGTGGGCTCGGGGCTGATCCCCCCACTCCACCGTCCCTTTACCCGCCTCGACGAATCCCTGGCCCAGGAATTTGGCGCCTACCCGATGGGATTTCGCAATGGCCTGGGGGGCCCCCGACGGGGGGTGGCCCTCCTGGAGATCGGCAAGTTGGAGGGCAACCTGGAAGCATCTCTGCGGGATCCCGCCACCCGCCCACAGGCGGTGCAAACCATCGCCACCCGTATCGTGAAAGCCCTCGATCGGGGGTTGGGCCGGCCTGGCGATCGACGGTCGATCGGCCAGGCCCAGATCAGTTCACCGCTTGGTGAGGTTCGCAACGGGAGGTGAGCGTGGCATCCTCCAGCCAGTTCTGGGGGCGGGTGAACAGGTCGGTGAGCAGAGCTTCCCTGCTGCCCGGCTCCGCCTCATAGCCATACTCCCAACGCACCAAGGGCGGCAACGACATCAGGATGGATTCGGTACGGCCGTTGGTCTGCAAACCAAAAATCGTGCCGCGATCAAACACCAAATTGAACTCAACATAACGGCCACGTCGATAGAGCTGAAACTGGCGTTCCCGATCGCCGTAAGGCATGTCTTGGCGACGTTCAACAATGGGCACATAACTCGGCAGGAATGCCGTACCGCAAGCCGTGGCCAGCCGGAACAACTTCTCCCAGTCCTGCTCAATGGGACCGAGCGCCGATGAGGCAGCGGCGGCCCCACCGTCCCGGTCCTGTCCCTTGTAGAGGACGCCCCCAGGATCCTGGTAATCGTAAAAAATTCCACCCACGCCTCGGGTCTCATCCCGATGCTTAAGGTAGAAATATTCGTCACACCAGGGCTTGAAGACCTGGAAATAAGCCGGATCTACGCTATCGCAGGCCCCCTTAAGGGTGCGGTGAAAATGACGAGCATCGTCGAGGAAAGGATAGTAAGGAGTGAGATCGGCGCCGCCACCGAACCACCACACCGGCCCCGCCTCGAAGTAGCGGTAGTTGAGGTGCACCGTGGGGATGTAGGGATGGCGCGGATGCAACACCATGGAGGTGCCCGTGGCAAACCAATGGTGCCCCTCGGCCTCCGGCCGCTGGCTGAGGATCGAAGGCGGCAGTTGTTCCCCCTCCACCTCAGAAAAGTTCACGCCCCCCTGCTCGAACACCCGTCCGGCCTTCATCACCCGCGACCGACCCCCGCCCCCCTCGGCGCGCTGCCAGCTCTCCTCCTGAAAGCGACCCTCGCCGTCCAGCGTCTCCAAACCGGCGCAGATCGAATCCTGCAACCCCATCAATAACTGGCGGGCGCGGCTCCGCGAGTCAGCCGGAGGCAAAGCAAGGGACATGGGGGCGGGAGTAGGGGCTGGCGTCGCGGAGACCATTGGGTGGGGAAGGGCGCCATGAGGCAGGGAAGATCCGTTTACCATTCCAGCCCATCCGCCCGCTGCACAAGGCTTCGAGAGCCTCTGTCACGGGCCCCAGAACCCAGATCGCCAGTCCCAAGGGCGTCCCCAATCCCGCCTGACGCCCAACCCGATGATCTTGCTTCGTTTATCTTTTGCTTAACGTATGAAAGTTGGGATGGCCACTGCTGCCCAGGCCCACACCGCCCTCCAGGCCTTGATCGATGCCGGCAGCGGCCGCAGCTTGCTGGAGCTGGGCTGGATCCAAGACGTGCGCCTCCACGAGGGCCGTGCCGTTATCCGCCTGGCCCTGCCCGGGTTCGCCAGCAGTCAACGGGAAAAGATTGCCCTAGACGCGCGCTCCGCCGTTTTGGCTGTCGAGGGAATTGACGATCTGCAGATCGAGCTCAGTCAAGCCGCCCCTCCCTCCAGCGGGCCGATCGGTGCTGCGGGCCATGGCCACGGCGGGGCTGGCCAACTGCCGGAACGGCAACCGATTCCCGGCGTACGGCAGGTGATCGCCGTGAGCAGCGGCAAAGGGGGCGTCGGTAAGAGCACCGTGGCCGTGAACCTGGCCTGCGCCCTGGCCGCCACGGGACTGAAGGTGGGCCTCCTGGATGCGGACATCTACGGTCCCAACGCCCCAACCATGCTGGGAGTGGCGGATCACACCCCCGAAGTGCGGGGTAGCGGCCCCAGCCAGGTGCTGGTCCCGATCACCTGCTGCGGCATCGCCATGGTGTCGATGGGGTTGTTGATCGAAGAGAACCAGCCCGTGATCTGGCGTGGCCCCATGCTCAACGGCATCATTCGCCAGTTCCTCTATCAGGTGGACTGGGGCGAGCGGGACGTGGTGGTGGTGGATCTTCCCCCCGGCACCGGGGATGCCCAGCTCAGCCTCGCCCAGGCGGTGCCGATGGCCGGGGTGCTGATCGTCACCACCCCCCAGCAGGTGTCCCTGCAAGATGCCCGCCGCGGCTTGGCAATGTTCTTGCAGATGGGCGTCCCCGTGCTGGGGGTGATCGAAAACATGACAGCCTTCATCCCCCCCGATGCTCCCGAGCGGAGCTACGCCCTGTTCGGCAGCGGCGGAGGCCAACGCCTCGCCGATGAGGCGAGGGTGCCCCTGCTAGCCCAACTGCCCATGGAAATGGCGGTGGTGGAAGGCGGCGATCGGGGGGTACCGGTGGTGCTGGCGGCCCCCCAGTCGCTCACGGCCCAGGCCTTCCTGGCCCTCGCCAATGAATTGATTAAAAGCTGTGCCCTGAGCACGGCCCTGGTCTGAATCGATGGCTCCGCCCTGGCTGCCCCACGGGCCCCACAGTCACCCACCCGGGCCGGGGACCCGATGGCCGGATTCTTGAGCATCCCGGCCCTGGGTGAATTACGTCGCTTGCTCGGCCAGGACGTCCCCCCTGGCCATGGCGATGAGGACGGCGTGCGGCGCCAATGGTGGGCCGCCCTGGCCACCCTGCAGGAAGACCTGCTGACCACCTCCGCCTCCCCCCAGGGAGTCTGGCTGGCTTCCCCCTTACCGGCGCTCTACGAACCGGCCCTGCTCCAACGCCTCCAGGGCTGGGTGTGGGCTCCGCCGGACCTGAGCAATCTGCTGCAGAGTTCCGCCCCCCAACTGCCCGGTGGTCCCGCTGGCGCCGCGAAGACCGACGGTGCCGACGCCCTGATGGGACTGCGGCGGCTGGCCCTCCTCAAAAACGACGGCACCGATCCCTTGTTGATCGTGATCACCCCCCGGCTGCAGGTGGGCCTTGCCCTAGAGGGTCCGCCAGAGGGACGGCGCCTCCTGGTCCGCTTCGATGCGGCGGTGCTGTCATCCGCCCTGAAGTTGCTCGACAGGCGGTTGCAACAGCAATCCCCAGCGGACGCCCGCCAGCTGCGCCAGGCCTTGCAGGCGCTAGGCAGCCTCGACAACGACCCCGGCCTGGCGCTGCGGTTCTGGCCCCTGCTGGCCCAGCGGCTGGCGTCGATGGCCCCCAGCGTCACCCTTCAACCGATGCTGCACCCCCGCCGCCGGCACCAGGAAACGGCCACCAGTCCCGAGCCCAAGGACGAAGAGCTGGCCCTGCTGGAGGCCCTCACCCATGAGGTGCGCACGCCTCTGGCCACGATCCGCACCCTGATCCGGTCGCTGTTGCGTCGCAGCGATCTCCCGACCGTGGTGCGGCAACGCCTGGAACAGATTGACAGCGAGTGCAGCGAACAGATCGACCGCTTCGGGCTGATTTTCCTAGCGGCCGAGCTGCAGCGCCAACCCGGCAGCGGCCAGCCCCTGGCGGCCAGTGATCTGGCCCGCACCGACCTCAGCCAGTTGCTGCACCAATTGGAAGAGCTCTGGCAACGGCAACTGCAGCGCCGCGATCTGAAGCTGGAGCTGACGATCGCGGCGGAGTTGCCGCCGGTGCTGAGCGATCCCAGCCGGCTGGCCACCATGCTCGGCGGGCTGATGGATCGCTTCAGCCGCAGCCTGCCCAGTGGTCGCCTGGTGCGACTGAGCCTGCAACCCGCTGGAGCCCGCCTGAAACTGCACCTAGCCAGCGATGAGCCGGAGGCCCCAGCCGGGGGCCCATCCACCGCGGCCGTAGAGGGGGTGGAGCGGGTGGGTCCGGTCCTGAGCTGGAATCCGGCCACCGGCAGCCTGCAACTGAGCGATCAGGCCACCCGCCAGCTATTCCACCGCCTGGGGGGCCGGCTCACCGAACGGGGGGGCACCAGCCTGACCGTGTTTTTCCCGGTCTGCCGCACCTGAACCGGCCCCGGGCAGCCGGGGCGGTTTGTTGACGGGTGTGAAGACTCCGGCAAACCGACGGAGGACGCCAAAAAGTCGGTGCTAGCTTCCGCCTGAAACGGTCTTCGAGCCATGTCAGCAGCGGCCCTGAGCGGTCAACTTCCCAAGTTCATCGGCAGCACGGGCGGCCTGCTGAATGCCGCCGAAACCGAGGAGAAGTACGCCATCACTTGGACCAGCGGCAGCGCCCAGGCGTTTGAACTGCCCACCGGTGGTGCGGCAGAAATGAATGCCGGGGAAAACATCATGTACTTCGCTCGCAAAGAGCAGTGCCTGGCCCTCGGCACCCAGCTCCGCACAAAATTCAAGCCCCGCATCGAGGATTACAAGATCTACCGGATCTTCCCCGGTGGAGACACTGAATTCCTCCATCCCAAGGATGGAGTGTTTCCCGAGAAAGTGAATGAAGGCCGCGCTATCGTGGGCCACAACCCCCGCCGTATCGGTCAAAATCCGGATCCTTCCACCCTCAAGTTCACGGGCAAGAACACTTTCGAAGCCTGATCACCCCTTGGTCAGCACCTATAACTACGGGGCTAGGCGCCCCGTTTTTTTTGCCAGCCTGTCGTCCTGATGTCGGCTTCTGAGCGCACCGCCGATCACAACGCCTTTCGGGCTGAAGCCTCCCGTGGAGACGACGGCTTCGCAGGCTGCAATCTGATTCCGGTCTGGAAGCGCTGGCCCGCCGATCTGGAAACACCCCTCACCACCTGGCTGAAGGTGGGCGCCGAAGCCAATCACGGCGTGTTGCTGGAGTCGGTGGAAGGGGGGGAGCGGATCGGCCGCTGGAGCTTCGTGGTGAGCAATCCGCTCTGGACCCTCACCTGTCGGGGCGAGGCCGCCGAGCGCCGCTGGCGCCATGGCCAGGTGGACAATCTGACGGGCAACCCCTTCACCCTTCTGCGCCAATGTCTTGGCGACATGCGTCCCGCAACGGTGCCGGGCCTGCCTTCGGTGGGGCAGGTGTTCGGATTCTGGGGTTACGAACTGATCCGCTGGATCGAACCCACGGTGCCGGTGCATCCCACCGATCCCTCCGGGCCTCCGGATGGGTGCTGGATGTTGGCAGACAGCCTGCTGGTATTTGATCAGGTCAAGCGCCAGATCACGGCCGTGGCCTACGCCGACCTGCGCGCTGGCGCGGACCCTGACGAGGCCTGGTACCAGGCCTCGGCCCGGATCGCCGCCCTTGAACGGCGCATGCATGCTCCGCTACCAATGGGCGTCACCCCGCTGGACTGGCACGACAGCCCCGAAACCGAACTGGCGACCACCAGCAATCGGGAACGGTCGGAATTCGAAGCGGCAGTACGTACGGGTCAAGAGCACATCGCCGCTGGCGACGTCTTCCAGTTGGTGCTGAGCCAGCGGCTTGAGACCACCATCGCCCGTGACCCGTTCGAGCTGTACCGAAGCTTGCGGATGGTCAACCCATCCCCTTACATGGCCTTCTTCAACTTTGGGGGCTGGTATTTGATTGGCTCAAGCCCCGAGGTCATGGTGAAGGCCGAAACCGATGCAGGCGGCACCATCCAAGCGTCGGTCCGGCCCATCGCTGGCACCCGCCCCCGCGGCAACGACGACCAGTCCGACGCGGCCCTGGCCGCAGACCTGCTGGCCGATCCCAAGGAACGGGCCGAACACGTGATGCTCGTGGACCTGGGCCGCAACGATCTGGGGCGGGTCTGTCGGGCCGGAAGCGTCCGTGTCGGTGATCTGATGGTGATTGAGCGCTACTCCCACGTCATGCACATCGTCAGCCAAGTGGAGGGGCAACTCGATCCAGTCCACGACATCTGGGATCTGCTGATGGCCTGCTTCCCCGCTGGGACGGTGAGCGGGGCGCCGAAGATCAAGGCGATGCAGTTGATCCACGCCCTGGAACCCGATGCCCGCGGTCCCTATTCCGGCGTCTATGGCGCCGTGGACCTGGCGGGGGCGCTGAATACGGCCATCACCATCCGCAGCATGGTGGTGCTGCCGGCGCCGGCCGGCCAATGGCGGGTTCAGGTGCAGGCCGGCGCTGGGATCGTGGCCGATTCCCAGCCGGCTGCAGAATTCCAGGAAACCCTGAACAAGGCGCGCGGCATGCTGAAAGCCCTGGCTTGCCTGCAACCGCAATGAGCCCGACGCTGCTGTTGAAGGGCTTTGAGGTGGAGATGTACACCGGCAGGGCCGATGCCACCGTGGTGGGATGCGCCGCCGAAGCCGCGGCGGCCCTGGAGGGCTTCGTCACCGAACCCGACAACCGCAATCTCGAATACACCACCCCACCCGATGCCAGCTATCAACGGCAACTGGCGCTGCTGCTGGAACCGCGGCGGCGCCTGCGGCGCTGGCTGACCCCCCGCGGTCTCACCCTGCTGCCGGACAGCACCCTCAGCCTGGGGGACACGCAGCGGTTCGAGCGCTCCGATCCAACCAACCCATACCACGACTACATCGCAACCACCTATGGCACCCGGGTGGTCACCGCCAGCGTGCACATCAATCTGGGCATGCAGGCGATGGAGCCCCTGTTTGCGGGCCTGCGGCTGCTGCGGTGCGAAGCCGCCCTGCTGCTCGCCCTCAGCGCCAGCTCCCCCTTCCTTGATGGCGCGGTCACGGGAGCCCATTCGCAACGCTGGCTGCAGTTCCCCCTCACGCCCCCGCTGGTGCCCCTGTTCACCAGCCACGCCCATTACGTGCAATGGGTGCAGGCCCAACTGGCCGCCGGCACGATGCGCAACGTGCGCCACCTCTGGACCTCCGTGCGGCCGAATGGGGATGACCGCCCCCACGATCTGAATCGACTGGAGATCCGCATTTGCGACCTGATCGCCGATCCGGCCCTGCTGCTGGCCGTCACCGCCTTTGCCGAACTGCGCCTGCACCAGCTCCTGGCCGATCCCCCAGGGCAGGATCCGCTGCACACCAGCCGGCTGGATGCCGAGGCCTTGGCGGCCCTCGCCGACGCCAATGACCGGGCTGCAGCCCGATCCAGCCTGGACGCGGAGCTACGCCACTGGCGCGACGGCTCACCGCTGCGGGCCGGCGACTGGATCAGCGCCAGCCTGCAGGAGCTGGCGCCCCTCGCCGACGCGTTCGGCCTGCAAAGCACCCTGGCACCGCTCCACGAGGTGCTCACCCGAGGCAATCAGGCGATGCGCTGGCTGGCGCGTCACCGTGCCGGCGAAAGCATCGCCTCCATCCTCACCGACGAAACCGAGGCCCTCGCCCAGCGAGAAAACACGCTGGAGGCATGGCTTGCGACAGATCCTGCCGGCACTTTGGGATGATCATGAATCGTTCGTCTGCCTTGCCGGCCCCCATGCGGCAGCCCTCGTCTCAGCCCCCGTCTGAGCCCCCTGCCGCGGCCCTGATGCCGTTGCCCCCGGGCGCCGATGGCCCCCAGGCCCCGCCGCCCGCCACGACCGAACCGCCTGCTCGGGTCATCCGGCTCCTCAGCGAACGGCTGGAGCTGGTGGAAGACCTCTGGCAAACGGTCTTGCGCAGCGAATGCCCACCGGAGCGTGTTGAGCGTCTGCTGCGGCTCAAACAACTGAGCGGACCGGTCACGGCCAGCCTGGAACCCGAAAGCGATCCTGGGGTCGACACCGCCGGCATCGTGCAACTGATCCGCGAGATGGACCTGGCGGATGGCATCGCCGCCGCTCGAGCATTTTCACTTTATTTTCAACTGGTAAATATCCTCGAACAACATATCGAGGAAGACAGCTATCTCGACAGCATCAGAAACGCTCCCGTTGTACTCAGCAGCGATCCGTTCTTACCCCCCCTCGCCAGCCAAAGCGATCCAGCCACCTTCCGCCAATTATTCGAACGGCTCCGTGCCCTGAATGTGCCCCCAGCCCAGCTGGAAACGCTACTAAGGGACCTAGATATTCGCCTGGTCTTTACGGCCCATCCCACCGAAATCGTGCGCCACACGGTGCGCCACAAGCAGAGACGAGTGGCCACCCTGATTCAAAAACTGCAACACAGCGCCACCGTCAATCCCGACGATCGGGACCGGCTACGCCATCAACTGGAGGAGGAAATCCGCGTTTGGTGGCGCACCGACGAACTCCACCAGTTCAAACCATCCGTTCTGAACGAAGTCGATTACGCCCTGCACTATTTCCAACAGGTGCTCTTCGACGCCATGCCCCAATTACGGCAGCGGATGCGGGCCGCCCTCAGCAGCAGCTATCCCGACGTGGTGCCCCCACCCGATTCCTTCTGCACCTTCGGCTCCTGGGTGGGTTCCGACCGGGATGGCAATCCCTCGGTGACGCCGGAGATCACTTGGCGCACGGCCTGCTATCAACGGGCCCTGATGCTGAAGCGCTACATCCAGGCGGTGGAAAACTTGCGCGATCAGCTCAGCATTTCGATGCAGTGGAGTCCACCCAGCAAGGCGCTACTTGAATCGCTGGAAATGGATCGGCTCCGTTTTCCCCAGATCTACGATGAACGGGCAACTAGCTATCGCAAAGAGCCCTACCGCCTGAAATTAAGTTACATCCTGGAGCGGCTGCAACTCACCCAGCTGCGCAATGAGCACCTTTCCCTGGCGAGCTGGGAAGTTCCCGCCGATGCCGTGAGTAGCTCCCAGGAGCTGCACTTCAGCTCCGCAGAGGAATTGCGCACCGACCTGGAACTGCTCAAGGAAAGCCTGGATGCCACCGGCCTGCGCTGCGAGGCCCTGCGGGATCTGCTCACCCAGGTGCACATCTTTGGATTCACCCTGGCCAGCCTGGACATCCGCCAGGAAAGCACCCGCCACAGCGACGCCCTGGATGAGCTCAGCCGTGATCTACAGCTGCCCGTGGCCTATGGCGCCATGGAGGAAGAGGAACGAATCAGCTGGTTGCTGAGCGAGCTGCAAACCCGCCGGCCCTTACTGCCACCAACGGCCCGCTGGAGCGACAGCACCGCCGAAACCTTCGCCGTGTTCCGGATGCTCCAGCGTCTCCAACAGGAATTCGGGCCGCGCATCTGCAGCACCTACGTGATCTCGATGAATCACACGGTGTCCGACCTGTTGGAAGTGCTGCTGCTGGCCAAGGAGGCCGGCCTCGTGGATCCGCTCGCCCGCACCGCCCAATTGCTGGTGATCCCCCTGTTTGAAACCGTGGAGGATCTTCAGAAGGCACCAGCCGTGATGGAACGGCTGTTCCGCGACCCCTTTTACCGGCAGGTGCTCGCGAGCAATAGCGACAACGGCCAACGGCTTCAGGAGGTGATGCTGGGGTACTCAGACAGTAATAAAGATTCCGGCTTCCTCTCCAGTAACTGGGAGATTCATCGCGCCCAGATCGCTTTACAGCGACTTGCCGATTCCCATGGCGTCGCCCTGCGCATCTTTCACGGGCGCGGCGGTTCAGTGGGTCGGGGCGGTGGACCGGCCTATCAGGCCATCTTGGCCCAACCCAACGGTACCCTCCAGGGGCGGATCAAAATCACCGAACAGGGAGAAGTTCTAGCCTCCAAATACTCCCTGCCGGAGCTGGCGCTCTACAACCTCGAAACCGTCACCACCGCGGTACTGCAGAACAGCATGGTGAGTGCCCCTCTCGACGACACCCCGCCATGGAATGCCCTGATGGAGCGTTTGGCGGCTCGCTCCCGCGATCACTACCGCGCCCTGGTGCATGACAATCCCGCCCTGGTGGCGTTCTTTGAACAGGTCACCCCGATCGAGGAAATCAGCAAACTGCAGATCTCCAGCCGGCCGGCCCGCCGCAAGAGTGGCGCCCGTGACCTCTCCAGTCTGCGGGCAATTCCGTGGGTGTTCGGCTGGACCCAGAGCCGCTTCCTATTGCCCAGTTGGTACGGCGTGGGCGCGGCCTTGCAGGCCGAACTCGACCAGGATGGCGAGCAGCTTGAATTACTCCAACTGCTTTATCAGCGCTGGCCCTTCTTCCGAATGCTGATCTCCAAGGTGGAGATGACGCTCTCGAAGGTGGATCTGGATCTGGCCCACCACTACGTGCAGTCCCTGGGGCGCCCGGAAAACCGAGAGGCTTTCGACGCCATTTTCGAAGCCATTGCCAAGGAATTTGCCCTCACCTGTGATCTGGTGCTGCGCATCAGCAACCACACCCGTCTTCTGGATGGGGACCCGGCCCTGCAGCTCTCCGTCGATCTACGCAACCGCACGATCATCCCGCTGGGCTATCTGCAGGTGGCCCTGTTACGGCTGCTGCGCGATCAGAACCGCCAGCCCCCGATGAGCGAAGGCAGCTCCAGCGGGGATGGCCGTACCTACAGCCGCAGTGACCTGCTCCAGGGAGCCCTGCTCACGATCAACGGGATCGCCGCCGGCATGCGCAATACGGGTTGACACCTCCCTGGACAATCTCTCCTCTCTCTTGATCCCCTTTCGCAGCCCAGCCCCTACACCACGCCTGCGCAAGGGCTATCAGCTCTTCAGCGAGCCGGACCTGACCTGGGCCGAATTGGATCACTTGCTGCTGGCCTGCGGCGAATCCAGCCGCTCCCCGGAGCGCTGGCAACGGGTTTTGGAGCGAAGCGCCTGGCATCTGGCGGTGCGTGATCCCGACGACCGCCTGGTGGGTTTCTTGAGGATCACCAGCGATCAAGCCCTCAATGCCAACCTGTGGGATCTGATCAGCGAGCCCAGCGACCCGGCCCGTGAGGAGGTGCTGGTGGCGCTGGTGGAGGCGGCGCTGGGACGGCTGCGACGGGAACTGGGGGGCTGCAGCATCTCCCTTTCGGCGCCGCCTGAAGCCTTGAAGGCCCTCGCCAGGGCCGGTTTTCTGGTGGATCCGGGCGGCATCCGGGCGATGGGACTGAAACTTTCGGCCGCCAAAAATCGGCCTAGCTCCTGAGATGGATCCGGCGGGTGGCTGGACCAAAAAGGGGCACCCCCGTTCCGGCAGGGGTGGGTCTGTCAACGAGCATGGAGGGACTCGAACCCCCGACCCTCAGAACCGGAATCTGATGCTCTATCCAACTGAGCTACATGCCCAAGCTCAGGTCCGGAGCATGGCGTGATCACTCACGCCCCACCGACCGTTCCTGACGGATCCACCTTAGCGGCCGGTGCCCCCCCCCCCATCCGGCTGAAACGCCTGGACTTTCACCAGTTCCGCAACATCCGCCACCTCAGCCTGGAACTCACCCACAACCGACTGCTGGTGACCGGCCGCAACGGAGAGGGCAAGTCCAATCTGCTGGAAGGGGTGGAGTTACTCACCAGCCTCCGGTCCCATCGCTGCAGCCGGGATGGGGACCTGATCCGCCATGGAGAACCGGCCGGCCGGCTCCGCGGCCACACCGACGGCGGCGACATCCTGGAGCTGCAGCTGCGTCGCCGGGGTGGGCGCCTGGCCGAACGCAACGGCAAAGTCCTGGAACGCCAGCTGGACCTGCCCGGCAGTCTGCGGTGCGTGGGATTCAGCGCCCTGGATCTGGATCTGGTGCGGGGGGAACCGGCCCTGCGCCGCCAATGGCTCGACCGGGTGGTGTTGCAGCTGGAACCGATCTACGGCGCCCTGCTGAGCCGCTACGGCCGGCTGCTGCGCCAGCGCAGTCAGCTGCTGCGCCGCGGCCTGGCCGGTCACCAGCGGGCGGCCCTCCTGGATGTGTTTGATCAGCAGATGGCCCTTGTGGGCACCAGGCTGCACCGGCGCCGACGCCGTGCCCTGGGGAGGCTGGAACCCCTGGCATCGGCCTGGCAGCAGCGGATCGGCGGCGGAGCCGAACCCCTGCGGCTGGAGTATCTCAGCGGCACCCAACTGGAAGGGGAGGAGGCGGAGGAGCCCTGGCGACTGGCCCTGGAGGAGCAGCTGCGGCAGCAACGAAGCGAGGAGGAACGGCTGGGTCAGTGCCTGGTGGGTCCCCAGCGCGATGACGTCGCCCTGTTGCTGGCCGATCAACCGGCCCGCCGCTACGGATCGGCAGGCCAACAGCGAACGCTGGTGTTGGCCCTGAAACTCGCGGAGCTGGAGCTGGTGCAACAGGTGGTGGGTCAGCCGCCGCTGTTGCTCCTCGACGATGTGCTGGCCGAACTCGATCCAGGCCGCCAACGACAGGTGTTGGAGGCGGTGGGGGAAGGCCATCAGTGCCTGGTGAGCGCCACCCACCTGGGAGCCTTCGACCCGGGCTGGCGGTCCGCCTCGCAGGTGGTGGAGCTGCGGGGCGGGGAAATTTATGGGTGATGCGCGACGAAAAACAGGCTCGACGCACAAAAACTCTTAAGAGGGCGTAGGGTGTTGAACTGTTCGCTGGATCCTGATGACCCAGAGCCTGCCCTGCCTCCACCCGAACCCGGGATGGAACGGAGCCGCCTCCAAGCCAATCTCCGCCCCACCTTTTACAACCACAGATGCGGTTGGGAAACACTGCATCCTCGAGCTTTACGACTGCGACAGTTCCAGGCTCGACGACGAAGCTTTCCTAAGGGACACCATCACGACAGCAGCGAAGCGTGCTGGTGCCACCCTCCTCAACCTGATCACCCACCGTTTCGAACCCCAGGGTGTCACTGGACTCGCACTTCTTGCCGAGTCCCACATTTCGATCCACACCTGGCCCGAATCGGGCTACGCCGCGGTCGATGTGTTCACCTGCGGAGACCACACCATGCCGGAGCTGGCCTGCCAGATCCTGGCCGAGGAATTGGGTTCCCTCCATCACAAGCTCACCAGCTTCCGCCGCGAAACTCCGATGTCGATCGGCGGAAGTGAACGGGACCCGCTGTTAGCGATGGCCTGACTTCAACAACCAGGCCAAACATGTTCAGGAGGGTCTGTGCCCTCCTTTTTTTGTGGCATGGTTTTTGTGGAAAGGTTTTGGTAGAAGCGCCTCAACGGGGGGGGAGCCCACTCCCTGGCTGGTCAAGTCAGCCCGTCCTGGCATCGCGCAGGGCGCGGTTGAGCTTGCCACTCACCAGCCCCTCCAGGTCCAGCCCCACCGCCTGAAACCCCAGCTCCGCGAAGGCCATCACCAGCTCCTGGCGCAGCTCCCCCGTGGCCAGGGCCAGCAGCAGCTCCGGCAGCTGGGTGGAGGGCAGCTCGATCCGAGCCGTCTCCCCCTGGCTACGCACACGCACCTCGCCATAGCCCCGCTGCCGCAGCCAGTCTTCCGCCGCTGCCACCCGCTGGAGCCGGCCCGCCGTAATGGGATCCCCATAGGGGAAACGGGACGCCAGACAGGGCTGGGCCGGCTTATCCCACCAGGGCAGTCCCAGCGCCCGGGAGAGACGACGCACCCCAGCCTTGTCCAGGCCCACCTCCGCGAGCGGCGACAGCACCCCCCGCTCGCGGGCGGCACGGAGACCCGGGCGGTGATCCCCCAGATCATCCAGGTTCACCCCATCCAGCACCACGGCCCCAGCGGCGGCGGCGGCGATCGGCGCCAGCCGCTGATGCAGTTCCCTCTTGCAGGCGTAACAACGGTCCTCCGGATTCGAGGCATAGGCCGGATCCTCCAATTCAGCGGTGGCCAGCTCCTGGTGGCGCAAGCCCAACCAGGCGGCCTGCTCCCGTGCCTCCCGACGCAGATGGGGCGCCAGGGCCGGAGAGACCCCCGTGATCGCCAGGGCCCGCTCCCCCAGCCGTTCCACCGCCAGGGCCGCCACCAACGTGCTATCTACCCCCCCGGAGTAAGCCACCACCACGCTCTGCAGCCCATCCAGCCGCTGCCGCAGTTGCTCCAGGGACGCCTCCAGGTCGCCGGGCAGCGATTCAAGAAGGGTGAAGGGCGCAGGGGTGGTGGTCATGGAAGCAATCCTGGCAATCCCAGCCCATTCCTGGAGGAGCCGACCAGGCTGGGTAGCATCCTGGTCCGATCGGCCGGCCGATGTCCCCGTCCAGCAGCCCCACCCAGACCCCTCAGCGGGGCTCAGGCCGGGGAATCGGCATTCGCACCGCCGCCGGCAGCGATGAACGGGCCCTGGGCCAGTTGCACGTCTACGACGGCGATGGCAAGGGCAAGAGCCAGGCCGCCCTCGGGGTGGTGCTGCGCACCATCGGCCTGGGAATCTGCGAACAGAAGCGCACGCGGGTGTTGCTGCTGCGCTTCCTGAAGGGCCCGGGTCGGGCCTACGACGAAGACGCGGCCATCGAAGCCCTGCAGCAGGGCTTCCCCCACCTGATCGACCAGGTGCGCACCGGGCGTGGTGACTATTTCAGCGCCGAACAGGTGACCCGCTTCGACCGGCAGGAAGCCCAACGGGGCTGGGACATCGCCAAAGGGGCGATCGCCAGCAACCTCTATTCGGTGGTGGTGCTCGATGAGCTCAATCCCGTCCTGGACCTGGGACTCCTCGAGGCGGCGGAGGTGGTCGGCACCCTCGCCACCAAACCCTCCGGGATGGAGGTGATCTGTACGGGACGGGGAGCACCGCCGGAGCTCGTGCGGCTGGCCGATCTGCATTCGGAGATGCGGGCCCACCGGCGCCAGGTGGCCACGGAGGACGAGGACGGGCTCGTGGAACGGGGTCTGGACGGCATCGAGATCTATACCGGCGAGGGCAAGGGCAAATCCACCAGCGCTCTGGGCAAGGCCTTGCAGGCCATCGGCCGTGGCATCAGCCAGGACAAAAGCCATCGGGTATTGATTCTGCAGTGGCTCAAGGGCGGCAGCGGCTACACCGAAGATGCGGCCATTGCCGCCCTGCGGGAGAGCTATCCCCACCTGGTGGACCATCTGCGCTCTGGGCGGGACGCCATCGTGTGGCGGGGGCAACAACAGCCCATCGATTATGTGGAAGCTGAACGGGCTTGGGAAATCGCCCGCGCTGCCATCGCCAGTGGGCTCTACAAAACGGTGATCCTCGATGAACTCAATCCCACCGTGGATCTGGAGTTGTTGCCGGTGGAACCGATCATGCAAACGCTGCTGCGCAAACCGTCAGAAACCGAAGTGATCATCACCGGGCGCTGCAAAAGTCGCCCGGCCTACTTCGACCTGGCCAGCGTGCACTCCGAGATGGTATGCCACAAGCACTATGCCGAGCGGGGCGTGGATCTCAAACGCGGCGTAGACTATTAGCGTGGCATCCAACAAATAACCACTAAAATGGCATTTCCAAAGTATCCCTTTGATTGTAGTCCTCCGATGCCAACGCTGCTCCTAAGCAACGACGAGGTTTAACCACTGCAGGCCATCGCCAGCCCCCGATCCCTACCCCATTCGATCGCACAGCATGCCCAGATCGTTCTTGCCTGCGGTGCTGGGGACTACGGAAGCTCCTCCGGCTGCGCAGGCTCCGGCGGACGGGAGGAGAGGTAGCGCCCCAGCAGCAACCCCACCACCAGCGACATGTACATCGTGCTGGTGAGGCTGAGCAGAATCACAAAGCGCTGGCCCAGCGCGTTGGTGGGCAGAACATCGCCATAGCCGAGGCTGGCGATGGTCACATAACTCATGTAGAAAAGCCGATCGAGCAGCTCCACGTGATTGCCGAACTGGCCGCTCGTGAAGGTCCCCGGGTGGAGCATTTCAATCGAGGTCGCCATGACGCCACCGGTGATTCCAAGGTGCACGTAGCCGGCGGCAGCGGCGCTCAGGACCGCCAGATTCACCCGCGGTGCCACCGCCAAGAGGCGCAACAAACGATACGCCGACAGGATCAGGAAAAGGGAGGCCAGCTGCATGTACAGCAGCGGCAGCACACCCACCGACCGAGTCAAGAAGGACAGCCAGGTGGTCAGCAGGACCGCCAGACCCAGAGCCCGGAACCACTGATCCGACAGATGGGCTCGGCCGCCGCCGACCGTACTGGGCAGGGTGCGCAACGACTGCAGCACCAGCAGGCTCAACACGAGCGGTATGACCAGCCGCTGCGGAGCCGGACCATCGATGTTGGCCCAAGGCATCACCAGCACAGGCAGCAGGCTCACCACCAGATACCGGGGATACTGGCGCTCTAGCGAAAGCAGGCACTGACGCCGTTTAACGGCAGCCTCTGGATTCCCTGCCTGCCTACCCGCCATCGACCGCTCAGTAGCGAGGAACGGAAGGATCGACATCTTGACTCCAGGCGTCGATGCCGCCGGCCACGTTGATGCCTTGAATGCCGTGGCGCTTAAGCGCAATCAGGGCCTTGGCGCTGCGGCCGCCCAGTTTGCAGTGCACATAGAGGGTACGTCCGGCCGCGAGGTCACGCACCCGTTCCACGGCAGAGCCGTTCTCGATCTGATCGAGGGGAATCAATTCCGCGCCGGGGATCACGGCGATCGCCGCCTCCGGCGGGTTGCGAACATCGATCAGCGCCAAGCCGCTGGTGTCGCCATCGAGCAAGACCTTGAGCTCCTTGACAGTGATGCTCTCCACGGCCCCGGCTTCCTCCTGGCCGGGAGCGGTGCCCCCCACACCACAGAACTCCTGGTAATCGATCAACTTGTCGATCACGGGACGCTCCGGATTGGGTCGGAGCTTCAGCTCGCGGAACTTCATGGCGAGGGCATCGAACAGCAGCAGTCGGCCGCTGAGGGTGGTGCCGATGCCGGTGATGATTTTCACCGCCTCAGTGGCCTGGATCACGCCGATGATGCCAGGCAAGACGCCCACTACCCCGCCTTCGGCACAGGAAGGAACCATTCCTGGCGGCGGCGGCTCGGGAAACAGATCGCGGTAATTGGGACTTTCGGCATTCAGGTTGAACACCGTGGCCTGACCTTCAAAACGAAAAATCGAGCCATACACGTTCGGCTTACCCAACAACACACAGGCATCATTCACCAGATAACGGGTGGGAAAGTTATCGGTGCCATCGCAGACTAGGTCGTACTGGGAAATAATATCAAGGGCATTCTCACTCGTGAGCGCTGTTTCATAGAGATCCACCTGACAATGGGGATTGATCTCCAAAATTCGGTGTTTTGCTGATTCGATCTTCGGCTTGCCCACCCAGCTGGTGCCGTGAATCACCTGCCGCTGCAGATTGCTGTGATCCACCACATCAAAATCAACGATGCCCAACCGCCCAACACCTGCCGCCGCCAGGTAGAGCAGCAGGGGCGATCCCAGGCCTCCGGTGCCCACACAGAGCACCGAGGCGGCCTTGAGCCGCTTCTGGCCCTCCATGCCCACCTCCGGCAGAATCAGGTGCCGAGAAAAGCGCGCCACCTCATCGGGACTGAGCTGGATGCCGCTGGTGTCGGGAGGAAGCATGGCTGGTCTGGAGGGAGGGGCCGACGAGTGGCGCTGCCGCCACACCTCAATCCACCATTCTCCATCCCAACTGCCAGGTTTCGGGCGGGATTGTGTCTGCCAGCCACCAGCACGCCAGCCCGGGCGCAACGCCAGGGCCATGGGCCCGACTCGCGGCGGTGGGAAGGCCGTGGATCAGCATCAACGTGGGGGCCAAAGTGAGGGCCCGGTCGGTGGCGGAGGGTTCCGGCGCACTGGCCGGATGGCTATGGGCCGCCCCCAACACGTCCAGACCCTGGGCGCGGGCCCAGCGCTGGGCCTGCAACTGCTCGCGGGGATCCAGGGCAAAGCGATGATCTCGCGCGGCCACCGGCTGCCAAACGTTCAGGCAGGGCCAGATCGAGCGCAATCGCCAGCGGGCCGCTGACCGCTGGCCGAGCAGCAGGGCACATCCTTCCTCCGGCGATGGCGCCCCCAGAACGGCCAACAACTGCGTCAGCGCCTGCCGATCGACGTCAATCCCTACTGGCGTGATCGGGTCCACACCCGATACCTTATGCATCGTTCCGACCACACGTGCGACTCCATGAGCGAAATCCCAACCGACGCCAAGGAGACCACGGCGACTCCCGACAACACCCCCGACACCATCGACAACGGCTTTGATTTTTCGGCGCGTTACAGCGACATTCTTGGCAAGGTGAACCAGACCCTGGACAAGGTGGACTGGAGCCAGGCTGGCAAGGTCGGTAAAGCCAGCGGCATCCTGCTGGCCGTGATCGTGGCCCAAGTTCTGATCAAAGGCGTGCTTGACACGATCAACCTGCTGCCGATCGTGCCCGGGCTGCTCGAACTGCTTGGACTTGTCGTTGTGGGCAACTGGAGCTGGCAGAACCTCACCACCAGTGAGAAGCGCTCGTCCGTGATAGACAAACTGACCTCCCTGCGTCAGGAATATTTCGGCTGATGGACTGGCCCTTCCGCTCAGGCGGGAGGGCTTTTCAGCAGGCGTTCGATCGAGGCCTGGGCCTGCTGGACATAGCTGCCGCCGAACAGGTTGGCGTGATTGAGCAGGTGATAGAGGTTGTAGAGCTCCACCCTGCCTTCGTGGCCCGGAGGCAGGGGCCAGACAGCTTGATAGGCGTCAAAGAACGGCCGCGGAACGCCACCGAACAACCGAGCCATGGCCAGATCCACCTCCCGATCGGCCCGATAGACAGCCGGATCGAACAGGGCGGCCCGACCATCAACCAGCACCCCGGCGTTGCCACTCCAGAGATCCCCATGCACCAGGCAGGGATCGACGGCGTGCTGGTCCAGCCACTCCGGCACCCCCCGCACCACGGCCTCCCCCCCCCGCAGTCGGATCCCCCGACGGGCGAGGGCCCGCAGCTGGGGCTCCAGACGCTGCTCGGCAAAGAAGCGACCCCAGTGCCCATGCCAGCCGTTGGCCTGGGGGCCTGCACCGATGAAGTTATCCGTGGCCCAGCCAAAACGCAGTGGGTCCTGGCCCGGGGCAGGCTGCAGGCTGCGGCGATGCAGGCTCGCCAGGGCGCGGCCGAGGCCGACCCATCCCCCCTCCCCACCGCCCAACTCCAACCAGGGCAACAGCAGCACGGCCTGGTCCTGCACAGGAGCGAAGGCCAACGGAACCGGCACCACCAACCCGTAGGAATCGGCTGCATCACTGGCTGCCACCCCAGCCAGGGCGATCAACCCCTCCGCCTCCGCCTGAAACAGGGGCCAGGCCTCCAGCCGGTTGACCTTGGCAAACAGGCGGGAGCCGTCCTCGAGCTGCAGGCACCAGGCCTGATGGATGCAACCGCCCCCCACCGCCCGCCAGCTCTTGGAGCGCTGCCCTACCTGCTCGGCCACGAAGGCGGCCAGGCCCTGCGGGACGGGAACCGTGGCCATGGGAACCGGCGGCGATCGGACCAGCCCTGCCAGCATGCCCACCGCCTGCCCCCACGGCCCGATGTCCCACCAGGAGCCACCCCTCGACGCCCTGGTGGTGGGAGCCGGCATCGCCGGCCTGACGGCGGCGGCCCTGCTGGCCCGCGCAGGGTTACGGGTGACCCTGCTGGAGGCGCACCACCAAACCGGCGGCTGCGCCGGCACCTTCCGCCGCGGCCCCTACCTATTCGACGTGGGGGCCACCCAGGTGGCGGGGCTGGAACCCGGCGGCATCCATGCCCGCCTGTTCCGTCACCTGGGGGTGGAACCACCGGCCGCAACGCCCCTGGATCCCGGATGTGTGGTGGATCTCGGGGACGGCCGACCACCGGTGCGGATCGCCCGTGATCCGGAGGCCTGGCGCGCGGAGCGCCAACGGCAGTTCCCCGGCAGCGAACCGTTCTGGCGTCTGTGCTCGGCGGTGCATCAGGCCAACTGGGCCTTCGCGGGCCGCGATCCGGTCCTGCCGCCCCGCTCCTGGTGGGACCTGGGCCAACTGCTAGCGGCGATCGGGCCCGCGACCCTGGCCAGCGGCCTGCTAACCGGCGCCACCATGGCCGACCTGCTGAAACTCTGCTGCCGCCGCGGCGATGGCCGCCTGCGCCAGTTCCTTGACCTGCAGCTGAAGCTCTATTCCCAGGAACCCGCAGATCGCACGGCGGCCCTCTACGGCTGCACGGTGCTGGCGATCGCCCAGGAGCCGCTGGGGCTCTGGCACCTGCGGGGGTCGATGCAAGTGCTCAGCACGGCGCTGGAGCAGGCCCTAGCCCAGGCCGGCGGCAGCCTGCGGCGCCGCCACCGGCTGCTGCGGTTGCAGCCACCGGAACGGCCGGGCGAACCCTGGCAAGCGGAGGGCCAGGGCCCGGACGGGGGCAGCTTCCAGCTCAGGTCCACCGCCGTGGTGTCCACCCTCCCCCCCCAGACCCTGCCAGCGCTACTGGGGGACTCCCTGCCCATGGGCTATCAGCGCCGGCTGGCGGCCCTGCCGGAACCAAGTGGCGCCCTGGTGTTCTACGGAGCCGTGGAACGGTCCTGCCTGCCCACCCACTGCCCTCCCCATCTCCAACGGGCCTGGAAACGGCCGGGATCGCTGTTTGTGAGCGTGAGTGACGAGGGCGATGGGCGGGCCCCGGCCGGCATGGCCACCGTGATTGCCAGCGTCTTCACCCCGGCCCGCCCCTGGTTCGACCTGGAGGAGGGGGCCTACCAGGCACGCAAAGAGGAAGCCCGTGCCGGAATCCTGGCCGGATTGGAGGCCCTGCTGGGGGTGACCAGCGCAATGTGGCGTCACACCGAACTGGCCACACCGCGGGGCTTCGCCGGCTGGACCGGACGCCCCTGGGGCTATGTGGGCGGCCTGGGGCAGCACCCCCGCCACTTCGGCCCCTATGGCCTGGCCAGCCGCACCCCCCTGGCGGGCCTGTGGCTCTGTGGCGACAGCCTCCATCCCGGCGAGGGGACCGCTGGGGTCAGCCTGTCGGCCCTGATGGCCTGCCGACAGCTGTTGCAAGCACGCGGAACTGATCTCCAGCTGCCAGCCTGACGACCAGACACCGCCCCTGCGGCTCCGCTACCGACAAGCGGGAGGGCGTTGCGGGATGCTTAACACCCTGTTGTGTCCTGCCGTGCCAGTTGTTGTCATGTCCGAGCCCACCACCACCAGCCAGGTCGGTGGCCTGGTTCACCAGCCCCAATCCGAACCCAAGAAACGTCGCCAAGCCAAGCGTCGAGAGGAGAGCCTAGGCAGAGGTTTCGGCAGCGCTGGGCCGGACCAGGCCGAGCGGGGGGAAAAGGGCCGCAAACGGCGCGGTTCGGGGTATGGATTGAGCGATCGCATGCCCCTGGGCAAGCACCCCGACCTGGACGCCATCGCGGCGCGCCAACTGCTCAGCCTGCCCCGCTCCGGCCGACTGCGTCCGCTGGACGTGAACCGGGCCTGGAAGCTGGCGGCCGCCGATCACCACCCCGACCGTGGCGGGGAATTGGAACGGATGCAGGCGCTCAACAACGCCCGGGACCTGCTGCTGGGTCGTACGCCCAATTGAATGGACTCACCAGCCTGGACCCGAGGGCGGGGCACTGGCCGGACTGCGCTGCAGGAACGTCGCCACGGGCAGCCGCTGCCGCTGGTCGTAGCCCACGGGCAGCCAGAGATCGCCGGCGCTGGTCACGAAATGAATCTCCCAGTTGTAGAGACCCACATACGCCCGCGGATCATCCCGAAGTAAGGAGGCATAGAGCAGCACGGCGCGGCCGTAATGGTCACTGTTGTTGTAGCCCCAGAGGCCCTTGCGGATATCCCGCAGTCCACCGCGACGCACCAGGTAGCGGGCGGCGGCGTGAATGGCGGTTCGCGGGTCACGGATGTCCCCCCCCTTGCCAATGCCCGGTTCAGCCCAGGTGGTGGGCAGGAATTGCATCGGCCCTCGGGCATCGGCCACGGAAATGCCGTCGATGCGACCCATGCCGGTTTCCACCAGGTTCACCCCCGCCACCACCTCCCAGGGAATGCCGGTCTCCTGGGAGGCCTCGCGGTAGTAGCGCAGCAAATTGGCGGCCGGCTCGGGCTGGATGATCCGCCAGGCGGGCACGGCGGTAGGCCGGGAGCCCCCCCGATGCATGGCCAGGAATTCCCGGCGTGCGTCCACGTGGCGCTCCACCACGCTGCGCCAAGGGGTGGGGATCAGCGGACGCACCTGGCGGTCCAGCGCCTGCTGGCGGGCCAACACCCGATAGATCACCTGCTGCTGATGGCCCAGGGTGGGCAGATCCGCCGCCGGGGTGGCCGGATCGCGCAGAGCCGCCTCCACCTGCACCAGAAGCTCCGCCACTTGGCGGGGATCGGCGGGGACCAGGGGATAGGTACGACCATCGGCGGCCCTGGGCAGGCCAGGAGTCGTCGGCAGCACCGGCACCGTGCTTGCCGGTGCTGCAGGTGCTGCTGGTGGAGTAAGGATCAGCGCCTCCGCCAGGGCGGCGCCCCGGGGCGGATCGGCAGCCCGGCAGGCCGGCAGCACCAAGCCAAGGCCAACCAGAACGGCCAGGGGCACCCCCCAGGGTCGTCCCCGCTGGAGGCGCTGGGGCTGGGGGGGCTGGGGCATGGCGGAACGAAGCCGATGCGGCCAGTCTGCGCGGACAGCCGCCAAGAGAGGCGGCCCGCCGCCGACAGCCGACAGGTGCCCCATGGCAGCCACGGAACTCCGCGGGATCAGCTGTGGCGATCCAGCAAGTTGATCTGCCACAACACCTCCTCCAGGGCCTCCGCCGCCGTGATCCCCGCCCAGCGCTGGGGGTGATCCGGGCTGATGCAACTGGACAGGGGGGCGAGGCTGGTGCCGGGGCGCGCATGGCAAAACTGGACCACGCTGTAGCGCTCCTCACGGGCCCCGGGGGCGGCGACCACCCGATGCCAACCGGCAGGGATGAGGCCATTGCTGAGCCGCTCCAGCATCAGGCCGCTGTTCAGGATCACCCGTCCCTCCGGCGGGCAGGCCTGGCGCCAAACCCCATCGACCAGCACCTCCAGACCCGGCGCGGAGGCCCGGGGCAACGCTGTGATCAGGTTGATGTCGGCATGGGCGGCGGCCCACTGATGCCCCCCAAGCGGCGCCGTGGCCATCGGGGGATACCGCAGGGCGCGGGTGAGGGTGGGGGCGTCCTGGACGATGGCGTCGAAAAACAGCCCATCGAGCCCCAGACCGAGGGCGATCACCCGCAGCACCCGTCGCTGCAGATCGGCGATCGCCCGGTGGAAACGCTCCAGGACCTCCGTAATTCCAGGCACCACCGCCTCCGGCAACTGCTGCTCGGGGTAGAAGGTGGGATAGCGACGCCGCAGGGGATGGTCCGGCGCCAGCGGCAGGGACCAGTTCAACATCTCCTTCCAATCCGCCACCGCGCTGTGGGCGGCCGTTTCCACCAGCGGCCCGGTGTAGCCGGTCTGGCCACTGGCTCCTGGCACCGAAAAGCGCTGCTTCTGCTCGGGCGCCAACGCGAAGAACCGGGCGAGCATGCCGTAGGCCGTGTCCAACAGGTCTGGGGGCAGATCGCTGGTGGTGTACAGGAAGCCGGTGGCGAGGCTGCGCCGCACCCCGTCCACCACGGCCCCCCGGGCGCGATCATCCCCGCGCTCGAAGGCCAGCAGATCCACATCCAGAATCCCGTCGTCGGCCATAGCCCGCTGGTTCGCCAAGGAAACGAAGGGGTCTTGAAATTGAACCGCACCCTGGAGGAGGGGCAACGGAAGGGGCGAAAGCCTCAGAGGAAGGAGGGCCTCAGCTGTTGACAGGTCGCCAGCTCCTGCTGAAGCACGTCCCATTCCCCCGCCCGAACCAGCGTTTCCAGATCCGTGATGGCTTCCCGATACCGCTCCAACGCCGCCAGCAGGGCGCCCTGATTGCACCTGGCCATCAGGGCGCCCAGCTCGGGATTCCCCCCCCCCACCCGGCTGGTGTCGGCGAAACCGCTTGAGGCCAGCGCCCGCACCAACGACGCCAGCGGCGGAGCGGCGGCGGTGGCGCGGTCGGCGGTCTGCAGCAGGGCGGCGCTGACCAGAACAGGGAGATGGGAAATCAGGGCCACCGCCCGATCATGGGCCGCCGCCTCGCAGGTCAGCCAATGGGCCCCCAAGGCCTCCGCCAACTCGCGCACCGCCACCAACGCGGGAGCCGCCGTGGTGGCGTCAGGGGTGGCCACCCAGGGGCGGCCGCGGAAAAGATCGAGCTGGCCCGCCTCCACCCCCGCATGGACGGTTCCGGCCATCGGATGGGAAGCCACGAAGCGCCCCCCCAACCGTGGGCCCCAGCAGGCCACCACAGACGCCTTAACCGAACCCACATCGGTAACCACCGCCGCCGCCGGCAGGGCGTCCACCAGGGTGGGATCGGGAGCGAGAAGCCGATCCAGGGGCAGAGCCAACACCACCATCCCGCAATCGGCCAGCACCCTGACGTCCGTACTCACCTCCGTGGCCAACCGCCGCTGACGGGCGCGCTCGGCGGTGGCCGACCGATGCACCCAGGCCCGCACCTCAGCGCCCCGGGCCAGGAGATCGAGGCCGAGCGAGCCCCCGATCAGCCCCAGACCCACAATCCCGACCGGTTGGCGCTGCCACAGGGCTGTCATCGTCGCTGCGGTTCTGTCCAAGGCTCCCTTCCTACGATCCCTTGATGTTGGAAGCCAAAGCCCATCAGCAACTGAAGGCACTGCTGCAGCGGGAGGGAGGCCAACGCTGGCCCCACCACCTCAGCCTCAGTCGCCTGGTGGCCCGCGGTCTGCGGCGCGGCGATCACACCCTGGTGCGCCTGGCCCACGGCACTGATCCCAGCTGGTGGATCAGCCTGTTGGTCCCCCTCGCCCTGAGTCCCACCCCCTTGGCCCTGGTGGTGAGTGATGAGCGGCGTGAGCGGTTGCTGCAGCAGGAATGGCCGCGCCTGCGGGCTGCGGGGCTGAATCTGGCCTGCTGGGAAGGACTGGAACCGGCCCCCGCCACGGGCCTGTGGTTGCTCAACCATCGCGAATTGCTGCAGGTCTGGCGGCTCGGCCACCTGGTGGGCCGCCGATTAGTGATCCCTGAGGCCGAACTACTGGACAGCGCCCTGCGGGACGCCATGGCCGTGGTGATCCACCCCAGCGACTGGGACCAACTGCGGCGCGCCCTGCCGAGCGTGGAATCCAGTCTGCTGGAACTGCATCAACGCCTGACGCGACGAATCTTCAGCCATCGGCTTCACGGCCAGCAGCGGGTCCCCATGGCCGCGGAGGACGAAGCGCCCCTACGCCATCTGCTGGCGCTGACGCCCAGCCTGCCGCCCCCCTGGCCCCAGTGGCTGGCAGCCCAAGGACCGGGCTGGTGCGGTTGGGCCGACGTGGATCCAGCCCAACTCCATTGGCGGCTTCATTGCCAACCGCTCGAGCCCCTCCAAGAGTTGAGCGAACTGGTCCTGGTGAACGGAACCGTCTTGGTGGGCGAATTGGCCAGCGGCCGGATCAGCGCCGAGCTACCGGCCCCGGTCTCCGGCCTTGGCCTGGAGCCCCGGGTTGTTGTGGAGCTGGCAGATCCGCCCCTGGCCGAGCCCCTGCCGCTCTACGCCCCCATGCGCCAACCCCTGCCCAATACCCCCCACTTCGCCGATCATCTGCTCGATCACAGTCGACGCCTGGTATTGGGCCAACGCGGTCTCACGATCGTGCTGATTGACGATGTGGGGCTCAGGCTTGGCTTGGCCAGCGGGCTTGCGGCCGACTTCGGCAGCCGCGTCGCCCACGAAGTCAGCGTCCCCGACGCCAATGGCGTGCTCTGCTGCAGTTGGACTTGGTGGCTGGAGCATCAGGGACGCCTGCCCCTACCCGGCCAAGTGGTGATCGGGATGCTGCCGATCGCCAGCCTGGAGGATCCCCTCACCGCCGCGCGCGTGGCCGCCCTGCGCCAGGTTGGCCGGGACTGGTTTCGAGAGCTGTTGCTTCCAGAGGCACTCAATCGACTGCAACGGGGCCTGGCTGGCCTGCGTCGGGGGGGCAGTCGCGTTGCCATCCTGGATGGACGCCTGCGCGGTCGCAGTTGGGGGCGTCAGGTGTTCATGGCCCTGGAACCCTGGGTGCAGCTGGCCCGGCTGCTCCCCAGCAACGACGGACATGAGCAGGATCAAGCCACCTAACCTCAGCGTCTATCCATCCAGGAGCGCCGATGGGGGAAGCCAAACGCCGGGCCATCCAGGGCTTGCCGCCCCGCCAGCCGAAAGCTGACAAGCCCGCCAAGCCAGGGGACACCTCCCCACAGCTGAGTCGTTGGCTACCGCTCACTCGCAACCAGGCCGATCGCTTCGTGGCCCTCACCACCCGCGGGGCCTGGATTGGCATCGGGGCGCTGGTGCTGTTCTGGGTCACCGTGCGCTTCATCGGGCCCGCCGTTGGTTGGTGGACCCTCTCCGACGGCTGAGGGCTGAGGGCTGGGTGATCCCAAACGACTTGTTCTGACTTGGATCTCCACACAGAGCCTCGGAGCTCCGCGGAAATCGGAAGAAAACCTTAGGATTGGCGGACCCCCTTGCGGTGGCCTGATGTTTACGCGCCTCGCTGAGCAGTATCGCTGCGTTGTCCACGATCTGGTTCTCAGCCTTCAGGCCCTTTCCACCTGCCTCAAGCAACGCGGCCACATGGCCACCTGCTACGTCTGCAGCGACGGGGGCGATGGCCAAGGCACGTCGTTTGTGGCGGATCTGGGGGAAAATCACATGGTGCGTTTTCTCGTCTCTGAATTCGGCATCAGCTGGGTGGAATCCCGCGATGGCCATGAACTCGTGAAGCTGGAAGGGGCTGACGCCATTGAAGAACTGCAACGGGTGGCCCTAGTGCTCCAGAGCCCCGTCCTGCACGAACTAACTGGAGAAGAAGCTGCCGCCGAGCCGCGGACGGACGCCGCAGCCTGACTGCGCCCCTTGCTCTAAGCGGCCGGCGACGTTTCCACGCCCCCCTTCGTCGTTAGGGTCTCTGCCTCTTCATCCAGGGCCGCCGCCGATTCAGCAGCGGCCTTGCCGGCGGCAAGCTTGGCGGCCGCGGCCAGCGGCTTCATCGAATTGGCTGTCACTTCCGATCCCTCGGTCAGTTTCTGACGGGTGAGTTTCTCAATCACCTCCTTGGCTTCAGGGTTCTGCTCCAGCCAACTGATGGTGTTGTCACGCCCCTGCCCGATATTGTCACCGTCGTAGCTATACCAAGCACCCTTCCGGGTCACAACGCCAGTTTCTTCGGCCAAGTCCAGCAGACAGCCCAAGGTACTAATGCCGCGACCAAACAGAATGTCGAACTCGGCAATACGAAATGGGGGGGCGACCTTATTCTTGGCCACCTTCACCTTGGCACGAATTCCATACTCCTCGGTGCCGCGCTTGAGGGTCTGGATACGGCGAATATCGAGACGAACAGACGCGTAAAATTTCAACGCGTTGCCGCCGGTGGTGGTTTCCGGATTGCCGTAGGTCACACCGATCTTCTGGCGGAGCTGGTTCAGGAAAATCACCGTACAGCCAGATTTACCAATATTGCCGGTGATTTTGCGCATGGCCTGGCTCATCAATCGAGCCTGACTGCCGACGGCAAGATCCCCCATCTCTCCCTCGATTTCCGCCCGCGGTGTCAAGGCGGCCACGGAGTCAACCACCACGATGTCGACGGCAGCGGAACGAACCAGTTGATCGACGATCTCCAGGGCCATTTCTCCGGTGTCCGGCTGCGACACCAGAAGATTCTCGATGTCGACACCCAGAGCGGCGGCATAAACCGGATCGAGCGCATGCTCCGCGTCCACAAAGGCGGCCACGCCACCGCGTCGCTGCACCTCGGCGATGGCATGCAGCGTGAGGGTGGTTTTGCCGGAGCTCTCCGGCCCGTACACCTCAACCACGCGGCCCTTGGGATAGCCGCCCCCCAGGGCAAGATCCAGGGTGAGGGCACCGGTGCCGATCGTTTCCACCCGCATGCGCGAGGCATCGCCCAGGCGCATGATCGAGCCCTTCCCAAAATTGCGCTCGATCTGGCTCAGCACCAGCCCGAGGGCCTTATCGCGCTCCGCGACGGCCCGGGCATCGCCGGCGGCCGCCGCGGACGCCATCGATCCGGAGGAGGAAAGGGAAGAAGCAGCGGCCTTGGGATCGGCAGGCATGGCGAAAAGGAAAGCGGTGGAACAGGCCACCGGCGACTGGCGCCGGACAGCGGAGGGGATGCCGAAGGCCCGGAAGCCATGGCCATCCTGTGACCTCTGGGACACAAGTGCCACCAGGCGGGGCCAGCAGCTCAAGCGCGTGTAGTACGGACGTACTCTAGCGGGTCAGGGCCAGGCCGCCAAGGGGGCGGCAAAGGAGCCTGGCTCCAGCCAGGTGATGCCCTGATCCGCCAAGCCATGGCGATCCCCGGGCGCCAGATAGCCCCAACTGACCAGAAAACAACGCACCGCTTCCAGGCCCGGCGTGGTACGCACCTGCTCCAACGTGGGACGGCGATCCTCCACGAACCAAAGCGAGCGCGGACAGGCCGTCGCGGCCTGGGCAGCCAGCAGAGCGGCCAGCACCTCAGGCTTGCTTCCCTGCTCGTGGCCGTAGATCGCCAACGGCCGCAGCTCCGCCGCCGCCAGCAGCTGGGCGGCGAAGGATCCGCCCTTGGTGGTCAGCACCACCCAGTCCGCCCCCTCCTCGCCCAGATGGGTCAACCGCTGCTCAACCCCGGGAAAAAACCGGTGGAGCGCCAGCCAGGCGGGACGATCCGCCGCGATGGCCTGACGACGCACCTGCTCCAGGGCCTGCTGCAGCGATGCCGGCGACCACCCCCAGCGGTCCAGGGCCAACGCCAGGTCCCTGTCGTAGTGCGCCAGGGTGCCCATGAGGTCGAAGGAAGGGCGACTCAACTCAGCCGCCAGCAGCACCATCTCCCAGCCCTTGTGAATGCGCGGCCGAAGCTGGGAAAAGGCAAGGGGAGCCTCTTCCGGTAACCGCAACCCTGGCGCCAACCCCTGGGCCGCCCGCCGCGCCGACCACCAGTACTCCGCCATGCCATCGACCAGAACCCCGTCGAAATCGAACACCAGCAGGGGAGCCGGAGTCACAGGCGCATGACGGCAAAGGGGAAAAACTGGGCCGCTAGGATTCGAACCTAGGAATGGCGGGACCAAAACCCGCTGCCTTACCGCTTGGCGACGGCCCAATACAGCCACGGAACAACCGTGGGGCCGGCCAGGTCAACCTTAAAAGGTGAACTGGACATCGACCGGACACTGCGCCTTGGCGAGTGCCTAGCTAGTTACCCATAGCGTCGGGGCCTTCGTCAACCGAGTCCACGGGGAGAGCCTCCAGGACTCAGGGAGGAAACACCCTCAACCGTTGCTGCTGACCACGCCCAAACACGGCACTGCGAAGGCGGTAGCGCTCCACAAGCTCGGCCTGAATCTGACGCACCCGGTCGCTGCGCGGCAGCAACTCGACAGGACGCCCCTGGGGCAACACCACCTGCTCCACCGCCAGGCGGCATTCCTCAAATCCGGCATGGGCATCATCCAGGGAAGGCCCACCTGTGTCCGCCTCGGCCAGGGGAAGAGCGTCACCCTGACGGCGCTCTAGAAGACGCTCCAAGGCCCGCTGCAGCTGGTGCAGGGTATCCGATTTGATGACCAGGATCGGCAGGCCTCGCGCCCTTGCCTGACGCCTCAAGGCGGGATCCTGGCCCAGGGCGCCCCGCAGACTCAGCAGCACATCAGCCTGCTCCGGTTCAGCCACCACCTGAACCCCCAAATCACGACTGCGCACCGCCTCCTCAAGATGGCGCTGGGGTAACCCCACCGCACACACCCGCAGGGGCTGGTGGAGAGGGAGGGGTGGGGGGACCGCTCCCTGCGGGCGGGGCGGGCGGGACGGGGCCAAGGGATCGGGCAGAGGCACCGGCGCCAAGCGGCGGGGGGATCGCGGGGCCACAGCGGACGGAACCCCTGGGGGTGCCGGCGCCAAATCGCGCAACTGCAGCTGGCCGTCCTCGCCCAGCTCCCGAACCTGGGGCCTGGAGGTCTGTCCTCGCAACAGCAGATCCACCGTGCTGGCCACATCGCCATGGACCAGCCAACGGTGACGGCTGTGCATCTCGACGGCCAACGGGAACGTGGGCTCCGCCGCCCGCTCCAACACCGTCTTCTGGCTGCGGCGACGTCGGGCTTCCTCATCTCCGAGGGTAACGGCCTGAATCCCCCCCACCAAATCGCAGAGGGTGGGGTTCTTGATCAAATTGGTGAGTTCATTGCCATGGGCGGTGGCCACCAGCATCACCCCCCGCTCGGCAATGGTGCGAGCGGCCTGGGCCTCCAGTTCGGTACCGATCTCATCGATCACAATCACTTCCGGCATATGGTTTTCCACCGCCTCGATCATCACCTGATGCTGCAATTCTGGTCGGGACACCTGCATGCGCCGAGCCCGGCCAATGGCGGGATGGGGGATATCACCGTCGCCGGCGATTTCGTTGCTCGTGTCTATCACCACTACCCGACGCTGCAGATCATCGGCGAGCACCCGGGCAATCTCCCGGAGGGCGGTGGTCTTGCCCACTCCGGGGCGGCCCATCAACAGCAGCGACTGACCCCGATCCAGGAGATCTCGCACCATCGCGACGGTGCCGAACACCGCGCGTCCCACCCGACAAGTCAGACCAACAATGGCCCCGGTTCGATTGCGGATCGCACTGATGCGATGCAGGGTCCATTCAATTCCGGCTCGATTGTCACCACCAAAAGCTCCCAAACGGCCGACCACGGCCGCGAGGTCGTCACGGGTGATCGGCGTCTCGCCAAGCTCCACAGCCCGACCGGGATAGCGCGCCTCCGGCACCCGGCCCAGATCCAACACCACCTCCAGCAGCTGACTACGCAGGTGGGGATCGCTCAGGGCCTGCTGAACGGCGACAGGTAGAACCTCCAGCAGCCGTTCCAGATCATCGGTGACACGCTGGGGAACGGGCAGGCTCGCAGGGACGGACGGGGACAGCAGCGGGCAAGGAGCAATCTTGGGGTGTTCTAACCCCGAACGCCCAAGCGCCGCGCAGGTTGGATTATTCCTGGGAGGGCCTGGATCAACGCTGGAGCCAGGGGGCCACCAAGGCCCGGGCTAGCACCAGGGCCTGGGGCCAGAGATCCTCCGCCTCCCCCAGGGAGACCCCGCGGGCCTGGGCCGCCAGCAGCAGGGGCTGCAAGCGTCGGCGCGCCACGCTGCCAAAACCAACGCCCGCCACCCTTGCGGCTAGGGCCGGCTGCCGCGCCAACAGGGCGAGGGTGCGGTCATTGGTACCTCCGGCAAGCTGCACCGGCCCCGGCGGAACCAAGCCTCCCAGCCGCGCCAGCAGCCCTACCGCCGCGTGGGCCGTGCCTGCCCCCACATCGCCACTCATTGGTCGGCCGTCGAGTTGCCAAAGGGGCGCGAAACCAGCAGCGCGCACCTGGGCAAAACGGTTCCAAAGCTCATCCACGAGGCGGTCGACACCCGCTCCGGAGCCGCGCGCCTCGGAGGGGAATGGCGCCCTATCCACCTCCAACCCAAGGCTCACCGCCAGGCGCCGCAGGGGAATCCCAGCGGACCGCACCTGATCCAGCCGTGCCGCAAAGGCCCCAGGTCGGCCGATCCGGGTGTGGAGTTCGATCGCATCCGGGCGCAGGTCGGCCAGTAACGGAGCCACCGCTGCGGCCGGCAGCAACTGATCCCGCTCCTCGATCAGCCCCAGGGGGCAGGCCGGCAGGCAGCGGCCGCAGCCATAGCAACGCTCCTCCAGCACCCCGGAGACGGCGCCATCGCGGGCCCCTGAGAACCTGGAGATCGCCCCAGGCTGGGGCCCTAGGGCCGGAATCGCCAGGGCAGGACAGACCCGTTCACAGGGCCTAAGGCAATCGGAAGGGCAGCGGGCCGGGTCGAACCAGGCCTTACGGAAATGGGGATCGGCCCCATCGCTCAAACTCACCATCACCCACGGCCGGGCCGCGCCGCGAGCCTCGGCCCAAGCAATTCCCCGCCGCGCCGCGGCCACCACGGCGGGATCGGCGGCCAGATCCAGGCAATGAACCCCCGCCAGGCTGTAAAGACCTGCCAAGTCCTCAATGGCAGCCAGGTCCTGATTGCTGGCGCCACCGATCCATTTCACCCAGCGACCCCGGGCCAGGGCCTGCTCGGCAAGGGGAGTGGGGCAACCGGGGGCGATGGCAAAGGCTGGCGTGAAAGTCCATCATCCCAACCATGGCGCCAGGCCCGGCCTCCCCTCTCCAGTGCCGCATCCGAAGCAGCGCCGCCTCCGAGAGGACCTGCGCCCCCAGAGCCTTCAGCCGCTCTCGTTGGGCACCAACTCCCCAGTGGTGGCGGGGAGGGGGACACACCCAGGGGAGGCCACCGCCTCACTCAGCCCAAGCGCCCTGGCGAGCCAAGGGGCCGTGACACCCCCCAGGCCCACCGTGATCATGATCGTGAGAAACACCAAGCCCTTGAGGGGACCAGCCGCAGCCATGCCGGCTTGCTGCAACTGGATGGCAAAAAGGCTGGCCACGGTGGCGGTGACGATGCCACGCGGGGCGATCCAGCTGGCCAACAACTTCTCGCGCCAGTTCAACGGCAACCCCATGCCCGCCGTCATCACCACCAGCAGCCGCAGCACCATCAAACCCAGCACGCACCCCACCCCGCCGAGCCCCAAAGGACTCAGCTCCTGCCAGGACACATCAGCCGCCAGCAGGGGGAACAACACCGTGATCGCCAGCATCGCCATTGGGGAAATCAACGCCTCCAGGGATGCGGCGGCGGAATCCAGGCGCAAGCCCACCACCACTCCAGCCGTCACCGCTGCAGGTAGTCCGGCCTCGGGCAGCAGGACATTGCAGCCACTGAACAACAAAAACAAGGTGCCCAGGGTGAGCTGGAGGGAGAGGGCAGCGGATGCCGGATCGGGTGCCCCGGCGGCGGCCCCTCCAGCGGTGTTGAGCCACTCCAGCACCAGGGCCAGGGCCAACCCCGCCAGGCCGCCCAAGGCGACGCCCACACCCACCCGAAGCAACAGCCGCCAGGCCACATCCTGCCAACTGCCCAGATCTCCTAGGGCTAACTGCAACAACAGCAGCGCCAGCACCGCACTTACGGGCTCAAGGATGAGGCCCTCCGCCTCAAGCACCCGTCCCAGAAAAGGGCTTAGGCGCATTTGACGAACCAACGGATTGACCACCGTGGGGCCCGTGGCCAGGGCGATGGCTCCAAAGACCAGTGCCACCGACCAAGACAAACCGGCGACCCAGTGGGCCAGCGCCGCACCGCCGGCTAAGCCGAACACGGAACGCACCAACACCAACTGCACGACCGACCGCTGCAGATCACGGCCCGCCAAGCGCAGATTGAGGCCGCCATCAAAGAGCACCAGGCTCACCAGCAAACCAACCAGCGGCTCCAGCCCGGAGCCCAATTGGTTGGGCTGGATCCAACCAAGGCCCGCATGGCCAAGCATCAGCCCTGTCGCCAGGAGCACCACCACCGCTGGCAGGGTGCTCAGGCGCGCCACCAACTGGCCAAGGGAACCTGCGAAAAAGGAGACGCCCCAAATCAGCGCCAGCCTTCCCTGCAGATCAGACGCCAACGACAAGCTGCTCCAACGGCTGCCAACGAAGGGCCCTGGCACCGCCCATCTCCACCACGATCTTGAGCCGAGGCTCCCGCCGGCACAGCCCAATCAAGGCTGTCAATTCGGCAGCGGAGAGCACCTTGCCCTCCAGCAACCAGAGCAGTACAGGTCCCTCAGCCTGCAACTGGGGAGCAAGCAGGGGCATGGCCCGATGCACTTCGCCGACGGCAGCGCCACGACCAACGCTGTGATGCCCCAGGTGGGGAGGACGCACCCCGTGCAGCTGAAACAAAAAGGCCTCTGGATCCCCCAGACCCCGGGCAGAGGTGAGATGGGCTTGGTATCCGGCCGCCCGCAGGCGCCGCATCAGCCGGGTCTCCGCCCCTCCCTCAAGGGGAGCGAACAGGGCAAGGGCTCCGACGCGTTCCAGGTCCTGGCGGAAACCACGGCCGGACAGCAGCAGGGGCATCGGACGGGAAGCGGATCCATTGAAGTCTGACAGCCTCGGAGCTCCAATGGCGGCAAGAAGGATGGGGGAAGGCCTATGGGTTACGATATGGGCTTGTGCCGCAATCTGTGCCCGTCCGCTAGCCGGGCCTCCAGAAAACGGTACAGGGGTTGCCAGTGGTGGCGACCCCTCCCGGCCAGTTCGGGGCCAGCAGTGAAGAGTTCGCTCAACGCTGCCGGAACCGACGGGAAACTGCCCCAATGCCGCCGCCTCCCTTGGGAAGCAGCCAAGGCACCACGGCAAGTCCCAGCCCGCTGAACCCATCGCTAGCTCCTGACCCTCAGGTCAACCGCTGCTTCAACGGATTCAGTTTCGACGCCCTGTCAGTGCCTTAAGGCATTGACGATGCTTTTGCTTTGCGGCATGAGCACGCGTCTGTCCAGCTGGCGTTCATTCCCTCCCATGTCCATCGGCATTCTCGGGAAGAAATTGGGTATGTCCCAGTTCTTCGACGACGAAGGCAGATCCATCCCGGTCACCGTGATCGAGGCGGGCCCCTGCCGCATTACCCAGCTCAAGAGCACCGCCAGCGACGGCTACGCCGCCGTTCAGATTGGCTTCGGCGACATTCGCGAGAAGCTCGTCAATAAGCCCGCTATGGGCCACTTGACCAAATCCGGAGCTGAGCCCCTACGCCACCTTCGCGAATACCGCGTCGACGGCGTCGACGGTCTTGAGTTGGGCGCCCAGATCACCGTGACCGGCTTCGAAGCCGGTCAAAAAGTTGACGTCAGTGGCGACACCATTGGCCGCGGCTTCTCCGGTTATCAAAAGCGTCATGGCTTCAGCCGGGGTCCCATGAGCCACGGCTCAAAAAATCACCGCGAACCGGGATCCACCGGAGCGGGCACCACCCCGGGCCGCGTCTACCCAGGCAAGCGGATGGCTGGCCGCTACGGCGGCAAACAGATCACCACCCGCGGCCTCACCATTCTCAAGGTGGATGCGGAACGCAATCTGCTGGTGGTGAAGGGCTCGGTTCCAGGCAAACCCGGTGCCCTGCTCGACATCCGCCCGGCCAAGCGGGTGGGCAGCAGCAACGCAGCGAACTGAGGAGCACTGAGATGGCTAATTGTGTTGTACGCGACTGGCAAGGCAAGGAGAGCGGCCAAGCTTCCCTCCTCCTCAAGGTCGCCAAGGAAACCTCTGCTGCGGACCTGCTGCAGCGAGCGGTGGTTCGTCAACTGGCCAATGCCCGACAGGGCACCGCCAGCACACTCACCCGCGCCGAAGTTGCTGGTGGTGGCCGTAAGCCCTACAAGCAAAAGGGAACCGGCCGGGCCCGCCAGGGTTCGATCCGCACCCCCCTCCGTCCTGGCGGTGGTGTGGTCTTCGGTCCCAAACCCCGCAGCTATGAGCTGGGGATGAACCGGAAAGAACGCCGGTTGGCACTGCGTACCGCTCTAATGAGCCGGATCGCTGACATCGTCGTGGTCAAGGGATTCGGGGCCGATCTCACCAGCCCGAAAACCCGCGAGATCACCGACGCCCTGCAACGGTTCGGGCTGGAGGCAGAAATCAAGGTGCTGCTGGTGCTCGATGGAGCCTCCGAAGCTGTAAAGCTCTCGGTACGCAACCTCGAGAAGGTCAAGCTGATCGCCGCCGATCAGCTGAATGTGTTTGATCTCCTCAACGCCAACAAGCTGGTGCTCAATGAGGAGGCAGTCGCGAAGATTCAGGAGGTCTACGGCGATGGCTGAACGGTTTGCAGGCCGGCTGGCGGATGTCATCCGCCGCCCGCTGATCACAGAGAAGGCCACCCGGGCCCTTGAATTGAATCAGTACACCTTTGAGGTGGATCATCGGGCTGCCAAGCCCGACATCAAAGCTGCCGTCGAGTCCCTGTTCGACGTCAAGGTCGTTGGTGTCAGCACCATGAATCCCCCCCGTCGCACCCGCCGGGTGGGCCGCTTCGCCGGCAAACGTGCCCAGGTGAAGAAAGCGGTGGTACGCCTTGCCGAAGGCAACGCCATCCAGTTGTTCCCTGAGTCCTGAGGGGTCTGATACATCATGGCAATTCGCAACTACAGGCCCAACACCCCCGGTACCCGCACCCTGGTTGTCACTGATTTCAGTGAAATCACCGGCAAGAAGCGTGAGCGTGGTCTTGTGGTGTCAAAGCACCGCCACAAAGGCCGAAACAATCGTGGCGTGATCACCTGCCGCCATCGCGGTGGCGGTCACAAGCGCCTCTATCGGATCGTTGACTTCCGTCGCGATAAGCACGGTGTGGAGGCCCAAGTGGCCGCCATTCATTACGATCCACACCGCAATGCTCGCCTGGCATTGCTGTATTACAAGGACGGGGAAAAGCGCTACATCCTCGCCCCGGCAGGAGTGAGCGTCGGCCAGACCCTGGTTTCAGGTCCCGACTCCCCAATCGAAAACGGTAACGCCCTTCCGTTATCGGCCATCCCCCTCGGTTCAAGCGTCCACAACGTGGAGCTGTATGCCGGGCGCGGCGGTCAGATGGTGCGCACGGCCGGTGCCAGTGCACAGGTGATGGCCAAGGAGGGGGACTATGTGGCCCTCAAGCTTCCTTCAACGGAAGTTCGCCTCGTCCGCCGAGAGTGCTATGCCACCCTCGGCGAAGTCGGAAATTCAGAGCAGCGCAACACCAGCCTTGGCAAAGCCGGTCGCAAACGCTGGCTGGGCCGCCGTCCCGAGGTCCGCGGCAGCGTCATGAACCCCTGCGACCACCCCCACGGCGGCGGTGAGGGTCGAGCACCGATCGGCCGCTCCGGACCGGTGACCCCTTGGGGAAAACCGGCCCTTGGCCTCAAGACGCGCAAACGGAACAAGCCCAGCAACCGGTTCGTTCTCCGGAAACGTCGCCGCACCTCCAAACGGAGCCGTGGCGGACGGGACTCCTGATGATTCACACCGCTTTGCTGTACGCCTGATCCACCATGGGACGCTCACTCAAAAAAGGTCCGTTCGTTGCCGACAGCTTGCTCCGCAAGCTTGAAAAGCAAAACGCCTCCGACGACAAATCCGTGATCAAAACCTGGTCGCGTGCTTCAACAGTTTTGCCGATGATGATTGGCCACACCATCGCCGTTCATAACGGCAAGGCCCACGTGCCTGTCTATGTGACGGAGCAGATGGTGGGCCACAAGTTGGGGGAATTCGCCCCAACCCGCACCTTCCGCGGCCACATCAAAGACAAGAAGGGAGGACGCTGATCCGATGGCTTACACCACAACCTCAACCCAAGCAGTCGCCCACGGTCGCTATATCCGCGGTTCCGTGTCCAAGGTGCGCCGGGTTCTCGATCAACTCCGGGGCCGCACCTATCGCGACGCCCTGATCATGCTCGAGTTCATGCCTTACCGCTCCACTGGCCCGATTACGAAAGTCTTGCGGTCTGCGGTGGCCAATGCCGAGCACAACCTTGGCCTTGACCCGGCCACCTTGGTGATCAGCCAGGCCATCGCCGACATGGGACCCTCCATGAAGCGCTTCCGCCCCCGAGCCCAAGGTCGCGCTTACGCGATCAAAAAACAGACTTGCCACATCAGCATTGCTGTGGCTCCTTCCCCCTGACCCCGAGGACACCGACCGATGGGACACAAGATCCATCCAACCGGACTGCGCCTGGGGATCACCCAGGAGCACCGCTCCCGTTGGTATGCCCCCAGCAAGACCTACCCCACCCTCCTTCAGGAGGATGACCGCATTCGCAAGTTCATCCACAAAAAGTACGGTTCTGCCGGTATCAGCGATGTGTTGATCGCCCGCAAAGCCGACCAGCTGGAAGTGGAACTCAAGACCGCCCGTCCAGGCGTGCTTGTTGGCCGTCAAGGCAGCGGCATTGAAGACCTTCGCAGCGGCATCCAGAAAACCCTGGGTGATTCAAGCCGACAGGTTCGTATCAATGTTGTCGAGGTTGAGCGCGTTGACGCCGACGCCTTTCTCCTGGCCGAATACATCGCCCAGCAACTCGAAAAGCGCGTGGCTTTCCGTCGCGTGATGCGCATGGCAGTGCAACGCGCCCAAAGGGCCGGCGTTCTCGGTCTGAAGATCATGGTGGCTGGTCGCCTCAACGGTGCCGAAATCGCCCGTACGGAATGGACCCGCGAAGGGCGAGTTCCTCTGCACACCCTCCGTGCCGATATCGACTACGCCACCAAGGTAGCCACCACCACCTACGGAGTTCTCGGCATCAAGATATGGGTGTTCAAAGGTGAGGTGCTCCCCGGTCAGTCCGAACAGCTGCCCGTGGGTGGAGCTCCCAAGCGCCGGACTAGTCGGCGGCCCCAACAGTTCGAAGATCGTTCCAACGAGGAATGAGGGAGGTCTGAATCATGCTGAGTCCACGACGCGTCAAATTCCGCAAACAGCAGCGCGGCCGCATGAGCGGCATCGCCACCCGCGGAAACACCATTGCCTTCGGGGAATTCGCCCTGCAGGCCCAAGAATGTGGCTGGATCACCTCCCGCCAAATCGAGGCCTCCCGTCGAGCGATGACCCGCTATGTCAAACGGGGCGGAAAGATCTGGATCCGGATCTTCCCTGACAAACCAGTCACCATGCGTCCTGCCGAAACCCGAATGGGTTCCGGTAAAGGCAACCCGGAATTCTGGGTGGCGGTGATCAAACCTGGCCGGATCCTCTTCGAAATGGGAGGTCCTGAAATCACCCCAGAAATCGCCAAGGAGGCCATGCGTTTGGCGCAGTACAAACTGCCCATCAGAACCAAGTTTCTCAGCCTTGCCGACCAGCAGGTTGAAACTGCCCCCGTCCCCTCCTGACCATGGCCCGTCCCGACATCGGCGAGGTGCGCAAGCTCACCGACGCCCAGATCACAGAACAGATTGACGGTACCCGCCGCGACCTGTTCACGCTCCGGTTCCAGCAGGCAACTCGCCGCCTGGAACAGCCTCACCGCTTCAAGGAAGCCCGTATCAAGTTGGCCCATCTGATGACGGTCCAACAGGAGCGTCAAAGCTCCACCGTCGCTTCCTGATTCCCCCCTCGAACCCCATGGCACTCAAGGAAAGGGTCGGCACCGTCGTCAGCGACAAGATGGATAAAACGGTAGTGGTAGCGGTCGAGAACCGCTTCCCACACCCCATCTATCAGAAGACCGTCAGCCGCACCACCCGCTACAAAGCCCACGACGAAGGCAACCAATGCCGCGTGGGTGACCGGGTCCGAATTACCGAGACCCGCCCCCTCAGCCGTACCAAACGATGGGCCGTCGCTGAGGTTTTCACCAACACCAGCGACGGCTGAGGAGGCACCCCCATGATCCAGCAGGAAACATTCCTAAACGTCGCTGACAACAGCGGCGCCAAGCGCATTCAATGCATTCGAGTGCTCGGCACCAATCGTCGCTACGCCCATGTGGGTGACGTGATCGTTGCTGCCGTCAAAGACGCCATGCCCAACATGGGGGTGAAGAAATCGGATGTAGTCAAGGCTGTGGTGGTTCGCACCAGAGCCACACTTCGTCGCGATACCGGAAACTCAATCCGCTTCGATGACAACGCCGCGGTCATCCTCGGCAACGACAACAATCCAAAGGGCACTAGGGTATTTGGTCCCGTGGCTCGTGAATTGCGTGAACGCAACTTCACCAAGATCGTATCCCTCGCTCCCGAGGTGATCTGACAATGGCCACTGCAACCCCCAAATCCAAAGTCCAAGTGCGCTTGAAAATGCGCATCAAGAAAGGCGACACCGTTCAGGTGATCACCGGCAAGGACAAGGGTAAAACCGGCGAAGTGCTCCGCACTCTGCCCTACGAGAATCGTGTTGTTGTCCAGGGAATCAACCTACGGACACGGCACGTCAAACCCACCCAAGAGGGCGAAACCGGCCGCATCGTCACCGAGGAAGCCTCACTTCATGCCTCCAACGTGATGCTGTATTCCAGCACCAAAAAGGTAGCAAGTCGAGTGGAGATTGTAGTTGATGCGAATGGCACCAAAAAGCGTCGACTGAAGAAAACTGGAGAACTCCTGGATTGAATGATCTCACCAGGATGACCCTAGCCAACGTCAATCCCCAATCCCACCGGTCCAGACCGGTATTCCCTTTCCTACCGACCTCCCGTTCCCTGTCCGCCTTCTGACCACGACCAGAAGCGCACTCCCCTCCCCAGACATGTCACTCAAACAACGCTACCGGGAGACGATCCAGCCCAAGTTGCTCAAGGATCTCAACCTCTCGAATATCCACGAGGTTCCCAAGGTGGTGAAAGTCACCGTCAACCGAGGCCTCGGTGAAGCCGCCCAAAATGCCAAGGCATTGGAAGCCTCCATCGCCGAACTGGCCCAGATCACCGGCCAAAAAGTGGTGGTGACCCGAGCCAAAAAAGCCATCGCGGCGTTCAAGATCCGCCAAGGCATGCCGATCGGCGTTGCCGTCACCCTCCGAGGTGAGCGGATGTATGCGTTTCTAGAGCGACTAATTCATCTCGCTCTGCCACGCATCCGTGATTTCCGCGGTGTTAGCGGCAAGAGCTTTGACGGGCGGGGCAATTACACCCTGGGAATTCGGGAACAGATTATCTTCCCCGAAATTTCATTTGACAAGATCGACGCCATCCGGGGCATGGACGTAACGATCGTAACCACAGCCCGTAACGACGAAGAGGGCCGGGCCCTCCTCCGCGAAATGGGGATGCCGTTCCGCAGCAACTGAGCCCTCTTCCGGACACGACAATGGCCAATCACGACCCAATTTCAGACATGCTCACCCGCATCCGCAATGCGAGTGAGAAACGTCACGAAAGCACCAAAATTCCTGCCTCGCGCATGTCGCGCAGCATCGCCAACGTGCTGCAGCAGGAAGGTTTCATCGCCAAGATTTCCGAAGAGGGAGAAGGCGTCCTGAGGCACTTGGTGCTTGAGCTCAAGTACAGCGGCAAACATCGGTTGCCCACCATCCGCCGCGTGCAGCGGGTGAGCAAACCCGGTTTACGCATTTACAAAAACACCCGCCAGCTTCCCAAGGTTCTTGGCGGGCTTGGAGTGGCCATCATCTCCACCTCCAAGGGTGTGATGAGCGACCGTGATGCCCGCAAACAGGGCGTCGGCGGCGAAGTGCTCTGCTACGTCTACTGATCTCAGAAGGTATCACAATGTCCCGTATCGGTAAGGCCCCGATTCTCATCCCCGAAAAAGTCAATGTCAGCCTTGACGGCTTGGCAGTGACGGTGAAAGGCCCCAAGGGTGAACTCAGTCGCACCCTGCCCGATGGCGTGGTGATCAGCCAGGACGGCAACACTTTGGTGGTCACTCCCGCCAACGCAAGTCGCCGCTCTCGCGAGCGCCATGGCCTCAGCCGCACCCTCGTCGCCAACATGGTCGAAGGTGTCAGCCAAGGCTTCACCCGTAAACTCGAAATCATCGGGGTTGGCTATCGCGCCCAGGTTCAAGGTAAGAAATTGGTAGTGAGCGCTGGTTACAGCCATCCAGTGGAAATGGACCCGCCTGCAGGGGTCACTTTTGCAGTGGAAAACAACACCAACGTTCTTATTTCCGGAGCCGACAAGGAACTTGTCGGTAACGAGGCGGCCAAGGTCCGCGCCATCCGTCCACCTGAACCCTATAAGGGCAAGGGCATCAAATACGAAGGCGAGCGGATCCTTCGCAAGGCCGGTAAGACCGGCAAGAAATAAGGTCTGCCCGAGCGACGTTAGCCTGATCCCCCATGTCATCCCTTTCCCGCAAACTACAGACCCAGAAACGGCACCGCCGCCTGCGTCGCACCCTCACCGGCACCGCCGACCGGCCCAGGCTGGCGGTCTACCGTTCCAACAATCACATCTACGCTCAGGTCATCGACGACAACGCCCAGAACACCCTCTGTGCCGCGTCCACCCTCGATAAAGACCTGCGTGCCAGCCTCGAATCCAGCGGTACTTGCGATGCGTCCGTGGCCGTCGGCCAACTGGTCGCCCAGCGAGCCCTAGCCAAGGGCATCCAGCAGGTGGTCTTCGATCGCGGCGGCAACCTGTACCACGGCCGGGTCAAGGCCCTGGCTGACGCCGCCCGGGAAGCGGGCCTTCAGTTCTGATCCCTGCTCTCACCATGACCGAAACCAACGACCAAATTCAGACCAGCGCCATTCCAGGTGCCGCCGATGTTCCAGCCGCGGCCGAAGGCCAGCAGGAACGACGGGGTGGCCGCGGCGAAGGGAAAGGTGACCGCCGTGGTGGCGGTCGACGTGGCGGCGATCGACGCGGCCAGGAACGCGACTCCGAGTGGCAGGAGCGTGTGGTTCAGATCCGCCGTGTCTCCAAAACCGTTAAGGGCGGTAAGAAAATGAGCTTCCGGGCCATCGTCGTGGTCGGAAACGAACGCGGCCAAGTGGGCGTCGGGGTCGGCAAGGCGGGAGATGTGATCGGCGCCGTGCGCAAGGGCGTGGCCGATGGCAAGAAACATCTTGTCAAAGTTCCCCTCACCCGCCACAGCTCCATCCCCACCTTGAGCAATGGGCGCGACGGAGCGGCCAGTGTTTTGATCCGGCCAGCAGCCCCTGGAACCGGCGTTATCGCCGGCGGCTCGATCCGCACAGTTCTAGAACTGGCTGGCATCAAAAATGTGCTAGCCAAACGGCTCGGATCGAAAACCCCCTTGAATAACGCCCGCGCCGCGATGGTGGCACTCCAGGCCCTGCGCACCCATAAGGAGACCGCCAAGGAACGGGGCATCTCCCTTGAGCAGATTTACTCCTGAGGCCACCGATGACATCCTTCTCTCTCGATTCCCTCAAGCCCCAAGCCGGCGCCCGCCGTCGCAAAACCCGTAAGGGTCGTGGCATCGCCGCTGGTCAGGGAGCCAGTTGCGGTTTCGGCATGCGCGGCCAGAAGTCACGCTCCGGACGTCCAACCCGCCCCGGCTTCGAGGGCGGTCAGATGCCGCTCTATCGGCGGGTTCCAAAGCTCAAGCACTTCCAGCTTGTCAATCCCACCTACTACACCGTGATCAACGTCGGCAAATTAGCCGAACTTACGGCAGGGACAACCGTGACCCTGGACTCGTTGGTCAAGGAGGGACTGATCACCAACCCCAAGTATCCCCTCAAGGTGCTCGGCGATGGTGATCTGAACGTCAAGCTCGACATCCAGGCTGCGGCGTTTACCGCCAGCGCCCGCGCCAAAATTGAGGCCGCAGGCGGCAGTTGCGACATCACCGGCTGAGCCCAGTGGCTCCTAACCCCTAGGCTCAAAGCCGTCTGCCAAGCCCAACGGGTCTGGCAGACGGCTTTTTGCATCCTTGTCCTACCCCCTTACCCGGGGCCCCAGGGTCCGTCAGCTCCATCTTCCCCTTCTTCCCCGTCATCCACCATGGTCGTCAGCCGGGGGCGCAACCCCAGCGCCGCTGAAATCATCAGTCAGGTGGTGCAGGCCAAGGGCCTGCGCGACCGGGTGATCACCACCTTGGGTCTGCTGCTGTTGGTGCGGCTTGGGATCTACATCCCAGTCCCTGGCATTGATCGCGTGGCCTTCCAGTCCTTCATCCAGAAGGGCGGTCAGTTGATCGGCTTCCTCGACATCTTCACTGGAGGGGGCCTCTCGACCGTGGGTGTTTTTGCCCTTGGAATTCTTCCCTTCATCAACGCCTCGATCATCATTCAGCTGTTGACCTCGGCCCTGCCTCAGCTAGAAGAACTTCAGAAAAATGAAGGGGAAGCTGGTCGACGCAAAATCGCCCAGATTACACGCTTTGTTGCCCTTGGATGGAGCATTCTACAGAGCACGATTTTTGCCTTGATCCTGAAGCAGTACGCGCTGCCAGGGCTACCAGCCTGGCAATTTGTTCTGCAAACGGCTTTGGCCTTGGTGGCTGGTTCAATGACCGTAATGTGGATCAGCGAGGTCATCACCGAACGGGGAATAGGGCAGGGAGGATCCTTGGTGATCTTTTTGAATATCGTGGCCACGCTGCCTCGTGCGCTTGGTTCCACGATTGAACTTGCCCAAAGCGGGGATCGCACCACCGTTGGGGGGATCGTCGTGTTGGTCCTGGTATTCCTCACCACCATCGTCGGAATTATTTTTGTACAGGAAGGCAATCGCCGCATTCCAATTGTCAGTGCCAAGCGCCAAGTCGGTGGGGCCGGGCTGCTCTCAGCTCGCCAAAGCTATCTGCCGCTCAAGCTCAATGCAGGTGGGGTGATGCCGATCATCTTTGCCTCAGCGGTAATTTTTCTACCGATGACTCTTGCCAGCTTTACCCACAGCGCTTGGCTAGCCAGAGTCGCAGGCTATCTGACCCCGAATAGCAGCATGCCATGGCTCTACGCCCTGGTGTTTTTCCTGTTAATCATCGGTTTCGGCTATTTCTACGCCAGTATCACCGCCACCCCTGCTGATATCGCCACAAACCTGAAACGCAGTGGCGTGGCCATCCCAGGTGTGAGGCCTGGCTCGGCGACCGCCCAGTATCTCGGAGCGGTTCAAAATCGGCTCACCCTGCTGGGATGTCTTTTCTTGGGAGCCGTGGCCATCATCCCCTCGGCCGTGGAAGGCGCCACCCAAGTTCGCACCTTCCAAGGCATCGGAGCCACCTCACTGCTGATTTTGGTGGGCGTGGCCATTGACACCGCCAAGCAGGTGCAGACCTACGTGATCTCGCAGCGTTACGAGGGCATGGTTCGCCAGTAGGCGACAGAGGCCCCCTTTCCATTGCCATTGATATGCCATGAAAGAACGTCTTCTTTTCCTCGGTCCCCCTGGAGCCGGCAAGGGCACCCAAGCGCAGCGCCTTGCCCAATCCCAGGACCTGCTCCACCTTTCCACCGGTGATCTGCTGCGGGCCGAAGTCCAGTCCGGGACTCCTCTCGGCCAGGAAGCAGAAGCCGTCATGGCCCGTGGCGAACTGGTCAGTGACGGCCTGGTAATTGCCATCGTGCGCAGCCGCCTGGAGCATCACCAGGGCGGATGGCTCCTCGATGGCTTTCCCCGCAACCTGGCCCAAGCGGAAACCCTGGATACCTTGCTGACCGAGCTCAACCAGGCCATCGAGCGGGTCGTGCTGATGGAGCTGGACGACGGCATCCTGATTCAACGCCTGTTGGCTCGCGGCCGTGCCGATGACAACGAAGGCGTCATCCGGCACCGACTTGAGGTGTACCGAACACAGACCGCCCCCCTGATCGAGCACTACAAGGACCGCGGCCTGCTCATAGCCGTGGACGCGGCCGGAAGCGTCGAGCAGATCTGCGCCAACATTTTGGACTGCCTGGCCAAGTGATGTGGTAGGTTAGTCGTTTGCAAATTCGGAGAGCACATCGCCCATGAAGGTGCGTGCTTCGGTCAAGAGAATGTGCGACAAGTGCCGGGTGATTCGTCGCCACGGCAGGGTCATGGTGATCTGCACCAATCCAAAGCACAAACAGCGCCAGGGTTGAGGCCCGGCCTTTGCGGGGCCCCTGCCTCGTGAACTCCCCCCTCACTGGCCCCCCACGGGAAGCCAGACCTTTCCGTCAACAAGCTTGGGCAACCCGTCGAGCGATGGTTCCAGGATCCATTCATCGAAGCGACCCAAGCCCCAGCCAACGTCGGTCCCCCTTCCGCGAGGACATGACATTCCAGGAGATTTACGATCCTTGGCTGGGTTTCCCTCCCCCTTTCCTTCTGAACATTTCCCCACGTGGCTCGCATCGCTGGTGTCGATATCCCTCGCGAGAAGCGGGTTGAGATCGCCCTCACCTACGTGTACGGCATTGGCCTAACCCGTGCCCGCAAGATCATCGCCAAGTCAGGCGTCAACCCCGACATCCGGGTGAAGGATCTGAGCGATGGCGATGTGCAGAAGCTCCGTGGTGCCGCCGAGATCTTCACCCTCGAGGGAGATCTACGCCGCGAAGAGGGCATGGCCCTCAAGAGACTTCAGGACATCGGATGCGTGCGTGGTCGTCGTCACCGCATGGGTCTTCCCGTTCGGGGCCAACGCACCCGCACCAATGCCCGCACCCGGCGCGGCGCACGCAAAACCGTCGCCGGCAAGAAGAAGTAAGGCCCTCCGCCCGCTTCCGCCGATCTGCCTTGCCGACCAAAGCCAACGCTTTGGCGTCACCAGGGCATTCCCAGTTCAACTTCCCGATCACCTCCCTGCTCCTGCAGGGTCCCTGCCATGGCGAAGCCAGCCAAGAAAACAGGCCCCAAAAAGGCCAAGCGCAATGTCCCCAACGGGGTGGCGCACATCCAAAGCACCTTCAACAACACGATCGTGTCCATCACGGACACGGCCGGTGAAGTGATCAGTTGGTCGTCAGCCGGCGCCAGCGGATTTAAGGGCGCACGTAAGGGCACCCCTTTTGCGGCCCAGACCGCCGCCGAAGCTGCAGCCCGTCGAGCCCTCGAACAAGGCATGCGTCAGATTGAGGTTCTTGTTCGTGGTCCCGGTTCCGGTCGTGAAACCGCGATCCGTGCACTTCAGGTTGCCGGTCTCGAGATCACCCTGATTCGCGACGTCACCCCTTTGCCTCACAACGGCTGTCGTCGGCCCAAGCGCCGCCGCGTCTGACGTCGTCGGGCCCAGCGCCCTTCGCTCTGTTCCTTTCTTTGCCTCCCAGACCGTGCTGCAATACCAGATCGATCGGGTCGAGCACCAGGTTGCCGACGACCGCTCCCTGACGGGCGTCTTCGTGATCGGCCCCCTCGATCGGGGCCAGGCCACCACCCTTGGCAATTCCCTGCGGAGGGTGCTGATCGGTGGCCTCGAAGGCAGTGCCATCACCGCCGTGCGCATCGCCGGTGTCAACCACGAATACGCCACTGTTCCCGGTGTCCGCGAGGATGTCCTGGACATCCTGCTCAACTGCAAATCAGTTCCTGTCACCAGCAGGAGCCGAGACATGGAAATCGGCAGGTTGGTGGTGAATGGCCCCGCCACCGTCACCGCCTCGGACCTCCAATTCTCATCCCAGGTTCAGGTCATCGATGGGGAGCGCCCCATTGCCACCGTCGCGGAAGGCCACAGCCTGGAGCTTGAAGTCCATGTGGAGCGGGGCATCGGGTATCGCCCGGTAGATCGCCACAACGAGGACACCAGCGCCATCGATCTCCTCCAGATCGATGCGGTGTTCATGCCTGTTAAGCGAGTCAACTACAGCGTTGACGAAACCGCCGTAGGAGAAGGCGGTTCCGCCCGTGAGCGCCTGCGCCTCGAAATTGAGACCAACGGCAGCATTTCTCCCGACGACGCCATGGCCCAGGCGGCCAATCAGCTGATCGGCCTGTTCCAGCCCCTGGCCAGCCTCACGATGGCCGAAGAAGCGGGGATCGAGCCGGAACCTTCCGCCGAAGCCCAGATCCCCCTGGAGGAGTTGAACCTCTCCGTAAGGGCTTACAACTGCCTGAAGCGTGCCCAGGTGAACTCCGTTTCGGATCTGATGGGCTTCAGCTATGAAGACCTGCTCGAGATCAAGAACTTCGGATCCAAGTCAGCCGATGAGGTCATCGAAGCGCTTGAGCGCATCGGTATCTCCCTCCCCCAGAGCCGCACCAGCGCCTGATCCCCTCCATAACCTTCCTCGACCAAGGTCCTGAACCATGCGACACCAATGCCGCGTTCCCTTGCTGGGACGACCCGCCGACCAACGGAAAGCCATGCTGCGTGGCCTGACGACTCAATTGATTCGCGAAGGTCGCGTGACGACGACCAAGGCCCGGGCCAAGGCCCTCCGCGATGAAGCCGAGCGGATGATCTCCCTTGCCAAGGAAGGTAGTTTGGCTGCCCGACGTCGGGCGATCGGCTACATCTACGACAAGCAACTGGTTCATGCCCTGTTCGACAAGGCACAAGACCGTTATGGAGATCGCAACGGCGGTTATACCCGTATCATCCGAACCGTGCCACGCCGCGGTGACAATGCCGAGATGGCAATCATCGAACTGGTCTGAGCCTGGAATCCCAACTGATTCTCCAACCCTCGACTGCGATGGTGAAGAAGGACGATGATCACGCTGCTTGCTCAAGCGAGCTTCGTCGCATCGCCCTCTGCCTCCAGTACGAGGGTTCGGCGTTTCATGGCTGGCAACGCCAACCTCGCCAACCCAGCGTGCAACAGACACTGGAAGAGGCGATCGAGGCCCTTGAAGATCACCGACCCGTGCATGCCATTGCCGCTGGACGCACCGACAGTGGTGTGCACGCTGCGGCTCAAGTGGTGCACTTCGACTGCCGAGGACCTATTCCCGCCGGGCGCTGGCCGAAGGCCCTCAACGGACGCCTGCCCGCCACGATCCGCGTCCGTGCGGCCTCCGCCGTACCTCCCCATTGGCATGCCTGTTTTTCTGCACGCTATCGGCGCTACAGATACACCATTTATAACGGTTGCGCGCCCAATCTTTTCCTGGCCCCTTGGAGCTGGCATCTCTACCGTCATCGGCTAGATGAGCAAGCCATGGATCTCGCGCTGCGCAGCATGCTCGGTCACCATGACTTTGCCGCCTTTCAGAGAGCTGGGAGCCATCGTGCCCACAGTCGCACCACCGTTCAAGAGGTCATTCTTGAGCGACAGGGCGATCTGCTGATCGCGGAACTGCAGGCCACCGGATTTCTATATGGCATGGTCCGTCTGGTGATGGGCCAACTGGTGGCAGTGGGAGAGGGACGTCTCAGTCCACAGCAATTCACAGACCGATGGGTCAACCGGGCCCGGCAGGAGGTGAAAGAAGCCGCTCCGCCCCAGGGCCTCTGCCTGCTGCGGGTGGGGTACCCAGAGCCGGTGTTCCCAGAGAGGGCCTGGTATGATTGCCAACCGCGGTATCAACTGGCTTCGTCCGATCCGCCGGACTAGCCAGCCTGATTCCACCCCTTTCCAAGGGTCAGCCGCACCAGCCCACCGCTTCCCCGGCCTGTCGTCCTGAAAAGGTCCGGACCACGGCGCGGTAGGGTCATTCCATCCGTTCCCTTCCATCCCCGCCCGCACCGGCGGCGAAGGAGGTAACTCCGACGGCAGCCAGACACCTTTTCAGGTTCAACCTGGCTTCCGTTTGTCCCTGACTGCCGCTGCCATCGTCAGCCGCTGCCCCTTTAGGCGCATGAACAAGACTCCCCTTCCCTCCACCGATTTGCTCGACCGACAGTGGTATGTGGTCGATGCGGCAGATCAAACCCTCGGTCGCCTGGCCAGTGAAGTGGCCCAGGTGCTGCGGGGCAAGAACAAGCCCACATTCACCCCCCATCTCGACACCGGCGATTTCGTTGTCGTGATCAATGCGGAAAAGGTCCGGGTCAGTGGCAACAAACCCACCCAGAAACTTTACCGTCGTCATTCCGGCCGGCCCGGTGGCATGAAGACCGAGACCTTCGCCCATCTCCAGGCTCGTCTGCCAGAGCGGATCATCGAAAAGGCTGTCAAAGGGATGCTCCCCCACAACGCCCTCGGTCGGCAGCTGTTCCGCAAGCTGAAGGTCTACAAGGGTGCCGAGCACCCCCATGCAGCCCAGCAACCCCAGGCTCTAGCCCTCGATCCCGCCGCCGCCGCCCAATGACCAGCACCAGCAATCGCGTCGTTTATTGGGGCACCGGTCGCCGCAAGACCGCCGTGGCCCGTGTTCGTATCGTTCCGGGCACCGGAAGCGTCACCATCAACGGCCGACCAGGGGACAACTACCTCAATTACAATCCGGTGTACTTGGCGGCGGTTAAAGCTCCTCTGCAGACCCTTGGTCTGCTCGCTCAGTACGACCTCTTGGTCAACGTTCGCGGCGGCGGCCTCACCGGCCAAGCCGATGCCATCAAGCAGGGTGCTGCACGGGCTTTGTGCGAACTGTCTCCCGACAATCGCAAGCCCCTCAAAGTTGAGGGTCACCTCAGCCGGGACCCACGGGCCAAGGAGCGCCGCAAGTACGGTCTCAAAAAAGCCCGCAAAGCTCCTCAGTTCTCCAAGCGCTGATTCACGTCATGCCAAAGGCCGACATCCATCCCACTTGGTACCCAGATGCCAAGGTCATCTGCAACGGACAAGTGGTCATGACCACTGGCTCCACCCAACCCGAAATCAACGTGGACGTGTGGAGTGGGAATCACCCCTTCTACACCGGAACCCAGAAGATCCTGGACACCGAAGGACGCGTCGATCGTTTTATGCGCAAATACGGCATGGGCGGCGCCGACAGCGCCACTGCAGCGAAGACCCCCGAGTCTCCCCAAGCCAACCCCTGATTCAGCCCCAACGGCCCTCTTTGGCCGGATGCCTCACCGGCATCCGGCCGTTTTTGTTGGCCGACGCCGACACTCCGCATGGACCCTGCCCTGCTCAGCGAACGACTAGAGACCGCCTGTCGCACGTTCGAAACCCTCGAACGACAACTGGCCGATCCCGCCGTCACAGCCGATCCAGCCCAGTTACTCACCATTGCCAGAGAGCGGGCGCGTCTAGAACCCATGGTCGAGGACTACCGACACCTTCAAAAACTCGAACAGGAGCAGCAAGACACCCGCCATCTCCTCAAGGAACAACGCGGAGAAAGCGCTGGGGAGGAACTAGCCATGCTGGCGGCTGAAGAATTAATACGACTGGACCAAGGCATCAGCATGCTCCGCCAGCGCCTCACCCTGGCCCTGCTGCCCTCCGATCCCCGTGACAGTCGCAGCGTGATGCTTGAAATCAGGGCCGGCGCTGGCGGCGATGAAGCTTGCCTCTGGGCCGGAGATCTAGCAAGGATGTACGAACGCTTCGCGATGAACGCCGGATGGCACGTCCAAGCCGTGAGCGCCTCTGAAGCCGATCTCGGAGGATTCCGGGAGTTAATCCTCGCCATTCGTGGCGAATCCGTGTTTAGCCGCCTGAAATTCGAAGCCGGGGTGCACCGTGTCCAGCGGGTGCCAACCACCGAAGCCCAGGGCCGGGTCCATACCTCCACGGCGACCGTCGCAGTGATGCCGGAAGCCGACCCGGTTGAAGTCCAGATCGACCCTGGCGACCTGGACATCAGCACCGCTCGATCCGGTGGAGCAGGCGGTCAAAACGTGAACAAAGTGGAGACCGCCGTGGACCTGCTGCACAAGCCGACAGGCATCAGGGTCTTCTGCACCCAGGAGCGTTCTCAGTTACAAAACCGAGAGCGCGCTCTTGAAATCCTGCGAGCCAAACTGTACGAACGCCAATTAGCTGAAGCGGCCGCAGAGGAGAGCTCCGCACGACGGGCCCAGGTGGGTAGTGGGGATCGAAGCGAAAAGATTCGGACCTATAATTACAAAGATAATCGCCTCACCGACCATCGGCTTGGCCGCAATTTTTCACTAGAACCTGCCCTCAATGGCCTGCTCGAAGAATTGATTGAGGCTTGCATCGCCTCCGAACAACGCCATCAACTCGAACAACTGGCCCTTGAAGCCAGCGGAGGGGCAGGCTGATCAAGAACCAATCATGTATTTCGCCCACTCTTGGTGGCGGCCAGAGCGCATCTGACGGCTGGCTTCAAAGGTAAGTGTGCTCAAGGGACGGTGGGGTTCACGCCGCAACACCATGCCGGCTTCGCGGGGGGTGCGGCTTCCCTTTCGCACGTTGCAAGTAAGACAGGCTGTGGTGACATTCTCCCAGAGATCAGCGCCACCACGACTTCGGGGGAACACATGATCAATGGACAAGCAATCTACTGTGGTACCGCAATACTGACAAGCGTACCCGTCACGCTGGAACACATTCCGTCGGGTGAGCGGGATCTGGCGGTAAGGAACGCGGACGAACTGGCGCAGGCGAATCACCGTAGGCCTGAACGTCTGGGGACGTATTTCCTGATCGCAGTCGTGTTCAAGGCCCTCGGCTTTGCCTTTAATCAGCATCACCATCGCCCGTCGCCACGTCGTGATGTTCAAGGGCTCGTAGGACGCATTGAGAACAAGAACGGGGCCCATGCCAGCTCCCCTAATCCGCGGCATGCTAGAGGGCATCGGACGCATCGCATGGTGTCCTTCGACGCCAAGCGTCTTCGGCATGACCCGCATCCCCCTCTCTTCAGCACCAGAACCCCATGAAACCGGCCGGTGCCGGCATCGGGCCTGGGTGGAAGTGAGCACGGAAGCCATTCGGGCTAACGCCGCCAACCTGCGGGAGATGTTGGCTGCTGAGACTGAGCTGATGGCCGTGGTCAAAGCCGATGGCTATGGCCATGGAGCCGTGCCGGTAGCGAAGGCAGCCCTCGCTGGCGGAGCCAGTTGTTTCGGGGTGGCCACCTTGGCCGAGGGGGTGCAATTACGGAGGGCCGGCATGAGCTCCCCCGTTCTGGTCCTCGGCAATCTGACCCAGGTAGAAGAGCTCCGGAGCTGCCTGCGCTGGCAGCTGATGCCCACGATCAGCTCAATGCGCGAAGCCCTGCTGTGCCAGAACCTGGCCGATGGCAGCGGTCGCCGCATGGCCGTGCAGCTCAAGCTGGACACGGGCATGGCCAGGCTTGGTGCTGATTGGCAGGAGGGAGCAAGGATGGTGGCGGCCCTGCAAGATCTGGAAGCCATCCAGTTGGCCGGCCTCTATTCTCATCTGGCCGATGCCGATGCCGATCCTCAAAGCGATGCGGGGCTCACCCGATTGCAGCATCGACGTTTCGAGGAGGTCCTGGCCAGCCTGCAGCAACAGCAGTTAGAAAGCGGCTGTCGTCATCTGGCCAATTCGGCTGGCACCCTGAGCGGCCGACACCATCACTACGACATGGTCCGAGTGGGTCTGGCTCTCTATGGCCATGCGCCTGCCCCACACCTGGCCAAGGTGGTGCCTCTGCAACCGGCCATGCAGGTTCACGCCCGCGTCACCCTGATCCGCTCCGTGGCCGCCGGCGTAGGCGTGAGCTATGGGCATGGCTTTCGCACCACACGGCCCAGTCGCCTAGCCGTGGTGGCCATCGGCTATGCCGATGGAGTGCCTCGCCTCCTGTCCAATCGCCTGGAGGTGGTGCACCGGGGCCAGAGACTGCCCCAGGTGGGTGCAATCACCATGGATCAACTGGTCGTGGATGCCACTGAGGCCCCTGGGCTGGAGGTGGGGGCCGTCGTGACCCTTTTGGGGGAACAAGGGGGCGTCGCCATCACGCCGGCTGAATGGAGCGAGCGTTGTGGAACGATCCCATGGGAGATCCTGTGCGGCTTCAAACACCGCCTGCCCCGCCTTGGCCTCGCCCCTGGGGAAAGCGGAGCGGCGAAGAACGAACCAGAGGACTGATAAGCTCCTAGAGCCCCCTGGAGAGGTGGCTGAGTGGTTGAAAGCGGCTCCCTGCTAAGGAGTTACAGGAGGCAACTTCTGTCGAGGGTTCGAATCCCTCCCTCTCCGTTCCCCAAAATTTTGAGTCATCGGTTCAAGGTCTGATCAACCCCAGTCACCGGAGTTTGTTGACTGAGCACGCGGCAGCCGTGAACGAGCCCATGACCAATAGCCGGAAAAAGGTGTTGATCATGCGCCCAGGCTCCGCTCTCCACCATTGCCACCAACAACATGGGAGCCTCGCCGTGGATTTCCAGATAGGCCGCCTCCTGCCGGGTCCGCGCCCCGAAGTCCCGGGAATGCCATAGACGGCAACCGATCGCCAGATTTTCGGCCAACGAACCCTTCAGCGGGGCTTCGCTGGGGTGAGCCAGCAGCTCCCCCATCCGCCCGCAGGCTGGAGGAGAAACCAGCACTCCTCCAATCACGGCGAGGAACAGCCGAGCAAGAGCCTCGCTACTGAAGCGATTACGATTTTCGCCATTGGGGCCCGTGAAGTCAGCCTCGCGGCCATAAGGCGCCTGCGCCCAAGTCTTCTGGCAAGCATTGCAGCCCTGCAATTCCGGCCAGCCAAGCTGAATCATCCAATCATTGACCAACTGGCGCTGTCGGATCCACATGGGCTGACGTGGGACCGGCAGGGAAGGGCCGCTGGTGGTGCCGCTGAGCAAATCCACCACCAGACTGGTGGCATCAGGACAGCCATGGCGAACCATGGCAGCCATGGCACGGCGCAGCTCGGGTGACTCCTGCAACCACTGACGCTGCAACCAGGCCTCGCACGCCACCAGATAAACGAGGTGCACCAAGGAGCCCGGATCCCGCAAACGTTCACCGCCCCAGCTGGCCCCTGCAACGGGCAAGCCCCAAAAGGCCTCAGGCGTCAACCGCCCCCCCCGACCAACGATCGATTCGGGAAAACGCAGCCAGGTGATGGACAGGACCCGTCCCAATCCCGAGCGACCCTGCCGCTCACAGTCCAACACCAGATCCCCGAGGAGCTGTTGCATGGCCGGATCCGGGCTGTAGAACGCCATCACCGGCAACTCTGACGATGGCGACATTAGGCAACCTGGGACCCGACATCGCCCCCGCCCCAGGCCAAATCGTCAGACTTACCACCGGGGTCGACGCTTACAGCCGTTCCCAGGGCTCTGGCCTGGCGACCCAGGTGGCGGCAGGTCGCCACGCTCAATTGCTGGATGGCACCCATTCCAAACGTCTGCGGGTGCGGTTGCTGGAGGACGGTTACCCCTGCTGGCTGGAGCGCCGTGATTGGCAGGTGCATGGTCAGCCCGCAGAGCGTCCGACCCCAGCAGCCCTTCACCACGACAAGATCCGCCTCAGGCTGAACCAGGTGCTGGACTTCTGCGAACAGGCGCGCTGCCTGCCCAATCGCTATCTGTGGGGCGGCAGCCTCGGACCAAATTTCGACTGCTCAGGCCTGATCCAGACCGCCTTCGCCAGCGCCGGCATCTGGCTACCCCGAGACGCCTATCTCCAGGAGCGGTTCTGCCAACCTGTCGCCGTGAAGCCAGGCACCTACTACCTGCTTGAGCCAGGCGATCTGATTTTCTTCGGAACGGCCCAACGCTGCACCCATGTGGGCCTCCATCTCGGCGGAGGCCGATACGTCCATAGTTCGGGACAAGAACATGGCCGCAACGGCATCGGCATCGACAATCTGCACCCCCAAAACCCAGATCCAGTGGCCAGCCATTACCGGGGCGAACTCCGGGGCGCCGGACGGGTCATGCACAGCCACGATGGCAGCCCCCTGCCCCCTTAAGTTCATGGCACCTTGCACGCCGCTAGGCCATGGCGGAATCAACCAGCCCGACAGTGCACCTTGCCGCTAGCCCTAGCGGCGACAAGGCACCATGCGATCCCAATGGCTG